>ERZ808245.496-NODE-496-length-19310-cov-3.599688_pt1 | contig 19310 bp, 15 predicted proteins | sample MGYA00521243_ERZ808245 | MGnify/ENA primary metagenome ERZ808245 (study PRJEB31516, sample SAMN03275576) | gut metagenome | biome: mammalia-associated habitat; material: feces | host: Papio cynocephalus | place: Kenya | collected 2012-07-07 ... | reverse complement strand
GTATCTCCCAGCCAAAAGACCGTTAAATTAGGCGATAATTACGGCGATTTGCCCACTCCAACACGCACGGGGTATAACTTCGGCGGTTGGAAAAATGGTTCGTTAATTGTAACCGCTTCCACACAAAATACAACAGTTGGAAATCACACTTTAACTTCCCAGTGGACACCTCAAACATTCACAATAACATTCAACAAACAATCTGGTTCTGGCGGTTCATCAACCGCAACGGCAACATATGGACAAGCACTTCCAACCATAACCATTCCCACTCGAAATGGCTATAAGTTTGAAGGTTATTTTTCATCAACTGGCGGCTCTGGCACAAAATATTATAACGCTGACGGAACATCTGCAACAACTTGGTCACAAACATCGTCCATAACCCTTTACGCCTACTGGTCAATCCCACCAACTACCTTGACTATAAGTGGTAATGGAGTAAACACCTATTCTTGGGGCGGCTCTGCTTATTGGGATATTAATTTGAATTCGTCGTCAAAAGTGTTTTATTGGGGAAATAATTATGGAACTATCACACTAACAGCTGGAGGCGGTGGTGGAAGATGGGTTTACTCTATAATATCACTTGACTTGTATAATGAGGATCTTAACACTGGTAAAGTATATAAACGCAAAGATAGTGATAATTCGGATTTTAAGCCAACTATTTCAAGTGCAGAGCAAACTGGAGCGATTACTATTTCAATACCAGCATCTTACATACACAGTATTTATGACAATGACGATGAAGAGGAATCAACGTGGACATATGTTTTTCAAGCAAAAAGTGTGATAAATGGTTCTAGTATCACTGCTAGTTTTGATTTGTATCCACAATAAAAAAGCAAGACCTATTATCTTGCTTTTTCTCTTTTATTTTGTTTCTTCTTTTTTATTTTCGCTTTTTGTTTCAGCGGACTTTTCAGCTTTTGCTTTTTCTTTTTTAAGTTTTTCAATTTCCGATGGCTTCATCATCTTTTTGGAGCCTAATATTCTGTTGACGGGAAGGGAAAAACAAAGTCCAGCGCCGGGGGTGTTAAGTTTTGCTTTTTCGCAGATAAGTTTCATAATGGCAGGTTTTTGATATGTTTCCGCAAGGGTGAATACAATTTCCTTTTCCGGTTGAATTTGCACACCAAGCACAGAGTCACTGTCGTGTATGCCAGTGCCACGTCCATATATAATTGTGCCACCTCTTGCTCCACCTTCTCGTGAGGCTTCAACAACCTTGTCTGCTTGTCCTTTTTGAACTATTGTCACAATCATTTCAAATTCTTTTAACATAATTTTTTCTTCCTTTTTATATAATTTATATTTTCTACTTTTCGCTTATAATCGTTGTTTTGTAAATTATTTTTACAGTGTAAACCCAAGGAATTCAAGCGTTGAATATGTTGCACTTTTAATAGGCAGTGTTAATGCCAGCCCAGTGTTTTTTTCTTCAAATTTTAACTTTTCGGATAGGGTAGAAAGTATTGTTTCTTCATCTTTCATTTTGATAATTGCAAAAAGAACTTCTTTTTCCTTTCCTTCTGTGCCAAAGTATTCTGCCATTGACGAGTCTGCAGTGCCTTTGCCAAAGGAAACAACTTGTGCGTCAACTCTCATGCTTTGCAAAATTGCCGTAGCCTTTTCCACTTTTCCCCTTTCCACAATAACCATCAAAAATTCAATTATTGGGTCTTTTTTCTTTGTAATTGGCATATTTTTTCTCCTTTATATATTTTCTATCTTTCGCTAATAATCTATGCTTTGTCATTTATTCCAATCAAATTCCACAACGCTTGCTCTGCGTTTTTTGCTATATTCTTTCTCATAGTCAAATTCAACAATGGAATATTCTCTTTCTGCAAGGGAAGACTTGAGTTTTTGAGTTTTGACAAGTTTAATTTTGTAAACGAGCCCAAGCATTTGCATTGCAAGAACGGGGAAAACAGCAATAAGTGCCACCGTTCCAAACCCACCAGTGTTGCCTGATAGCCCCGACACCATTGGGAGAATAAATGAAACAGCCATTGTTCCAGTTGCCACTCCGCCAGAGTCAAAGGCGACTGCGGTGAAGAGTTTAGTGTTTACAAATGCCAAAATTATGCAAATGGAGTAAAGCGGAATGAGAACATAAAGTAAATTGATTGGATAAATTGCAAGAATAACTGCGAGTGCCACTGCAATCGCAACGCCTATTGAAATTACAATGACAATAACTTTTTGACGAATTGTTTTGTTTGTTATGTCTTCAACTTGTTTTTTAAGAACGTGCAAAGCAGGTTCTGCCACAATTACAAGTGCCCCCAAAACAAGCCCCAGTGGAATTGCAACAAACTTATTGTCCAGTGTTGCAAGATATGTCCCAATTTTTGTCCCTAGTGGCAAGAAACTGCATGCAACACCAGTTAGGAATAAGGTTACCCCAAGGTGTGTTAGCACAAAGCCAAAAAGTGTTCTGACAACTTTTGTTTTTGGATATTTAAATGAGAAAATTTGAAATATGATAAACAGCACAACTATTGGCAAAATTGCAATGGCAACTTCTTTTGCACTGGATAAAAATTCACTTGAATACATTTGCCACATATTAAGGTTTTCTGCCACAGTTGTTGTTGACGTTGTTGGAACGGTGTTTTTTAGGAAAAGGCTCAAGAGCATAACAGAGAACATTGGACCAATGGAACTTAAGGCAATAAGGCCAAAACTGTCGTCTTCGTCTTGCTTGCTTCTGACAACCGAGAACCCCATGCCAAAGGCAATTAGGAATGGGACAGAAATGGGTCCCGTTGTCACACTGCCCGAATCAAATGCAATGGCAACAAAGTTAGGTTCGCAAAACATGGCAAGAATGAAAATTACAGCATAGGAAATTGCTATGAGATATTTGAGTTTAAGTTTTAGAACAAGTCGTAAAATTCCAAGGAGCAAAAACAACCCAACCCCCGCCGACACAATGGCAATGAACAGCCAAACACTGTTTAAACTTGAATTTTCCACCACTTGCTTTGCAAGCACCATAAGGTCAGGCTCTGCAAAGGTTATAAGGAAGCCAATTACAAACGCACTTAATAGCATAAACCACATTTTGTTTTTGCGAGATAGCGTGCTTCCAACGCCACTTCCAAGAGTCATCATTGACCCGTCAGCACCCAAAGAAAATAGCGCAATGCCAAGAATTAGCAAAACGGCACTTATGCTAAGCATAATTTTGTCTTGAGAAGTGGAAGGAATGAAAAAAAACAGAAGCAAAAAGATAGTTGCCGTAATTGGCAAAACGGACAACATTGCTTCTTTTATTTTATTCCACAAATCTTTCGCCATAAGTTTTCCTACTTTCAAGGCTTATGTTACATTCCTTTTGTTTTTGTGTCAACTTATTCTTGACAAAAAGTTAAAATAATAATAAAATTCTTTAGTATTTTATATGAAAAGTAACATTTAGGCGAAAATTTGCCTTTTGAAACTTAAAAAAGAAGGATAGGAAATGGATAACGAAAAAATTGAAAAAAAATGGCAAGAAATTTGGGAAAAGGAAAAAGCGTTTGAAGGAATAGACTTTGACAAAAAGCCAAAATTTTATGGATTGGTGGAATTTCCATATCCATCAGGCGTTGGAATTCACATCGGACACGTGAAGGCTTATTCTTCAATGGAAGTTTTATCTCGCATGAAAAGACTTCAAGGCTACAATGTCATGTTCCCAATCGGCTGGGACGCTTTTGGGCTTCCAACAGAAAATTATGCCATAAAGCATAACATCGCCCCACGAATTGCCACGGACGAAAATATCAAAAACATAAAAAAGCAACTTAAAGCAGTGGGTTTTTCGTTTGACTGGTCAAGAGAGATTGACACAACTGACGAAAACTATTTTAAGTGGACGCAATGGATTTTTTGCAAACTTTATGAAAAAGGACTTGTGTATAAGAGCAAAGCCTTTGTAAACTATTGCCCAAGTTGTGACGTCATTTTGTCAAATGAAGAAAGCCAAGGTGGAGTTTGTGACAGATGTTCAAGCCAAGTTGTGCAAAAGGAAAAAGAAGTTTGGTTCTTAAAAATTAGAGAATATGCAGACAGACTTCTATCAGGACTTGACACGCTAGACTTCCCAGACAGAGTGAAAGAAGGACAAAGACATTGGATAGGCAAGTCAACTGGTGCGGAAGTGAATTTTGACTTGAAAGTAAATGATACAATTTGCGATAAACTCAAAATTTATACAACTCGTTGCGACACGTTGTTTGGCGTAACATTTATGGTCGTTGCTCCAGAACACCCAATGCTTGAAAAATATAAGAAAAATATTTCAAACTGGGACGAAATTGTGAAATATGGCGAAGAAGCCAAAAAGAAAACTGAATTTGACAGAGTTCAACTAAACAAAGACAAAACTGGTGTCAAAATTGAAGGAATTGTTGCAGTAAACCCAGTCAGCCACGAGGAAGTCCCAATTTTTGTGGCAGATTATGTTATGATGGGCTATGGAACAGGTGCAATTATGGCAGTGCCGGCACACGACACAAGAGATTATGAATTCGCAAAGAAATTTGGTTGTGACATAAAACCAGTTATCGCTGGTGGCGACATTGAAAAAGAAGCCTACACGGACATCTCTGACGGCATTATGATAAATTCTTCTTTCCTAAATGGCAAAACTGTGAAAGACGCACAAAAAGCCATGATAAATTATCTTACAGAAAACAAAATTGGCAACGCAAAGACCAATTTTCAAATGAAAGACTGGGCTTTCAACCGTCAAAGATATTGGGGCGAGCCATTCCCAATTATATACTGCGACCACTGCGGAACAGTGCTTGTGCCAGAAAAAGATTTGCCAGTTACACTTCCTCATATGGAAAAATTCAAGCCTTCCAAAAATGGTGAATCACCACTTGCAGAAGTTGAAGATTGGGTAAATTGCACTTGCCCAAAATGCGGTGGAAAAGCAAAAAGAGAAACGGACACCATGCCACAATGGGCAGGTTCAAGTTGGTATTTCTTAAGATATATGGACCCACATAATGCGTCTTGCCTTGCAGACAGAAAGAAAATGGAATATTGGGGACCTATTGACGTGTATAACGGCGGAATGGAACACGTAACACGCCACCTTATCTATTCAAGATTTTGGAATATGTTTTTGTATGACATTGGTGTTGTGCCTTTTGAAGAACCATACAAAAAGAGAACAACAATAGGTCTTGTTTTGGGCGAAGACGGCAACAAAATGAGCAAAAGTCTTGGCAATGTTGTTGACCCAATGGACATAATCAAAAAGTATGGCGCAGATGTATTAAGACTTTACATCCTATTTATGTCCGATTACGAATGTTCCGCCCCTTGGTCAAATGCAAACATCAGCGGCTGCAAAAGATTTTTGGACAAAGTGGAGCGAATGAGCGACATTGTAGACAATTTTGACGGAATTCACGAAGAACATATAACAAAACTCAATTCCGCCATAGAAAAAGTCACATCAGATATTGAAAACTTTAAGTTTAACACAGCAATTTCTTGTCTTATGAGCCTTGCAAACGACTTTATCGCAGACGGATATTTGTCAAAGAAAGAATATAGAATATATCTGCAACTTCTGTATCCATTTGCACCACATTCCACAGAAGAACTTAACGAAAGAATAGGCTTTGCAGAACACTTATGCAAATCTTCTTGGCCAAGGACAATGGAAGATAATTCTGTTAAAATGGTCAAAATTGCAGTGCAAGCAAATGGCAAACTAAAAACGGTTCTCACCGTTCAAGAAAATGCAACAAGAGAAGAGGTTTTGAAACTTGTGGAAGAAGACGAAAAAACTTCCGCTATGCTCAAAATTGCCAAAAAAGTTATCTTTGTGCCAAACAAAATTGTAAACTTGGTCGTGTAAAATGAAGTATGAAGTTTTATCCCCAGCGGGGAATATGGAGAAATTAAAAACAGCAGTGCAGTATGGTGCCAATGCTGTGTATTTTGCTGGCAAAAGTTTTGGACTTCGAGCCTTTGCTGGCAACTTTTCTAGGGAAGAAATTTTGGAAGCAGTAAAATTCTGCCACGAGCATAATGTCAAAGCATATGTAACTGTAAATATTGTTGCCCACAACAAAGATTTTGACGCACTTCCAGAATATCTTGTTTTTTTGCAAAATGCAGGTGTTGACGCTGTTATTGTGTCGGACATTGGCATTGCAAAACTTGTAAGAGAAGTCGCTCCAAAACTTGACCTTCACATAAGCACACAAGCCAATGTAACAAACAAGTTTTCTGCCAAAGTTTATGCAGATATGGGGGCTAGCAGAATTGTCCTTGCAAGAGAACTTACACTCACTGAAATAAAAGAAATAAGAGATTATCTTCCAGAAAATGTGGAACTGGAGGCCTTTGTGCATGGAGCAATGTGCATAAGTTATTCGGGCAGATGTCTTTTAAGCAACTATCTATCTGGCAGAGCAAGCAACAATGGAGAATGTATCCAAGCATGCAGGTGGAATTTTGAAATAAGAGAAAAAACTCGTGGCGGAGAGTTTATGCCTATTGAAGAAGACGAACGTGGCACATATATCTTAAACAGCAAAGACTTAAATATGATTGAACACTTAGACGACCTAGCAAATGCTGGTGTCACAAGTTTTAAAATAGAAGGCAGAATGAAGTCGCAATATTATGTTGCAACAGTCACAAATGCCTATAGACGTGCAGTAGATATCTTGGAAAAGGGCGGGGAATATCATTGCCCAGAAGCCTTGCTTGATGAACTTGAAAAAACAAGCCATAGAAAATATACAACAGGCTTCAACTACAAAGACAAACGAAAAGAAGAAAGTGAATATATCTTGTCCAGTCAACCAGTGCAAACAGACGAATTTGTGGCAATAGTCACCAAATCATCAGTGGACGGGGTGGCGGAAATTGAAATGCGAAACAGATTTTGCACAACAGACGAACTGAATATTCTCTCCTATGGCGATAACTTTGACAAAAAACTTAAAATCTTAAAACTAACAGACGAAAAGGGAAATGGATTAACAGACGCCAAACTTGTCCAACAAAAACTCCTTATCACCACCCCCCTCCCACTTTTCGAAGGCGAAATAATCCGCAGAAGGAAATAGAACAAATAAAACTATATTTTCGCGAAAAATGATTTTTGACAATGTGTCATATTTTAAAAAAATTAAAGGATAAATTATGGAAAATAGAATTGTTTTCGATATAGAAGTTGATTCAGAAGCCACAAATAAAAAGGAAAAAAATGTTATCAAGATAACAACAAATTTTTTGTTTACACATTTTTTTGAGAAATTTTTAAAAGATAATTTTGTTGGATATGAAAAAAAATCTGAAATTTATGTTATTCATAATATTCCTAACTTAAGTGCTCAAACAAAAAATTCTATTGATAATTTTGACTCTTTAATTTTTACAAATGAATTGAATGTCTTTAAATTAGGTTGTGAAGAGAAACTTTTAGATTCTGTTTATTGTTTGCTAATTAAATATTTTTCTGCAATATGTGAAAAAAAATACATTATTAAATATACCAGCGAAATTAAAAATATACTAAATCTTCTTAACGACTTTGAAAAAAATAATATATTGCTTAGAAGCATAGTTAAGAATAAAAATCTGGTGTTAAGGTTAAGCAAAAAGGGGCTTATTTATGTTAAAGATTTAGATTCTCTAGATAGTAACTATTTCACAAGTTGTGAATTATTGGAAATTAAAAAATCTCTAGAAACTTATGATAGAAGAACTATAAAAGAAATTTTAGATGAAGATTTTTTACCTTATTTAAATGAAACCGAAAAAAAGTATTTTGCACTATTACAAACCGAAAGAACTTGTGGTAATCTTATAAGAAAGTTTAGAGAAATAAAACAGGACTCACAAGATACGTGGAGAAAATATGAAAGAAAATTTCGTAGAATTATTCATAAAGATCAAATAGATAGTCTAATTTGGAATAAATTTTATGTTTTCAGAAAAAACGACTATTTTATGATGAAAGATGAATGGACTAAATTAGAAAAACGTTTTGAGTGCAGTCATTTTTTTGTTCTTTGGCTTTTAGACTTAGTCCAAGACGGCGGTATTTATGGCGGCGGTATTTATTGTATATATTTAAAGAGTTGGTTTTGGTTTGAAGATTATATTCAGGTGATAACAATTTTTAATGACCGAATTATATATGATAAAGGTTTAAGTGAAAAATTCACTCATTCATATTATTTGACGCATTTCTTGGAGTCTTTACCAGAAGTTATAAATATGAAAGAAGCTGATCTTCTTATAAATAAATTTATATCTAACGCAAAGTTGTATGTAGATTATGAACAAGTTAAAATGTTGTTGGATAATATTTATTTTAATTATACGACTTTTTATTCAAAAATAAAATATAGTGACAAGGATTTATTGGAATTGACATTAAAGATTTTCTACCCAGATGGAATTAAAACTTATAATGTTCATGAACTAAACACTTTAAGAAAAAGGGCAGAAAAATTTTGTGGACTTAGAATTGAAGTTCCAGATCAAAAACTAAGTTCAATTATAGTAAAAAATGGGTATGAGATTGACGAAGGGTTATATGCTTTAGACTATGATTATAGAATCAATTCATATATTTTAAATATGATTATTTCATTTTATAAATTTCCATATACATATGATGATTATGATGATTATGAGATTGATGAAGAATCATATGCTTTAGATTGTGATTATTTAGATTATGATTATAAAATTGATTTAAGACATTTAAATATAATCATTTCATTTTGTAAATCATCAACTCATAAAGAGTTTTTTAAAAAATATGAAAAACAATTGTGTGAGCAACAAATAACTACTTTTCAGATGCTTAAATTAGAGTTGAAAAGAATTTTGAAAATAAGTTTATATTTGAAGACTAGAGCAGTTGCTAACTATTTAATACTAGATGAATAACTCAAAGGATACACTTAAAAATTGATTTTTTATTGCCTTGTATAGCTAAAAATAAACATAAAAAGAAGCGAATTGTTCGCTTCTTTTTGCTTTTGATTTTACAATCTAAGATTTGTAATAAATGATGCTGATTCTGCGTCTGGGTTTTTCACGCCAATGTAGTCTGTGATGGAGTTCATAACGTCAGGGAAGAATGTAAATATTACAATCACTGCACACACAATAAGGAAAACAAGTTTTGCAATGTTGCCTTTATCCCAAACTGCACTAAGCCCAACAAGAATCATAAGTGAGATTGGTGCATAAATTCCAACATATTTTATGATAAGATACACCGTTCCTTCCGTTGGCAAGAACCCGCCTGGCACATAGTGATTGACAATAAGCAAAGCATATCGCAAGATCATTATAACTGCCACCAGTTGCCCAAGCCCATTTAACAAATCTCTAAAAGAATTGTTTTCGTCACTCATTCTTTTCACCTCTCTTTTATTATAAATATAATATCAGATATGAGCAATCTTTGTCAATTTTTTATTGAAAAAAATTATAAAAAACGCAATTTTTGTTCAAATCGCTCAATTTTTGTGGACAGAAAGTCGATTTTGGAGTATATTTTTGTTGTAAAAGGTTGTCTTTGTCGCAATTTTTTCAGAAATATGTTGAGCATAAGTTTATTAAAAAAGTAAAAGCAATAATAAAACAACCCCAAAAAAATAACTACAGAAAACAACTGAAGAAGATAACCAAAGATAAACAACTAAAAAAATAACAAAAGAAAATAGAAAATGTAATAAAGACAATACAAGGAGAGAAGTAATGGATAATTGTATTTTTTGCAAAATAGTTGCGGGTGAAGCCCCATGCTACAAGGTTTATGAAGACGAAGATGTGCTTGCTTTTTTGGACATTGAGCAAAAAAATTATGGTCACACAATCGTTGTGCCAAAGGTGCATTTTACAAACTCGCTTGACTGCAGAGAAGATGTCTATACAAAGGTTGCTATAGTTGCAAAACGTCTTGCAAAGCATTATGTAGAGCATTGTGACTTTGGCGGGGCAGTTATATTTAATCTTAACAACAAAGAAGCACTGCAATCTGTTTTTCACTTGCATTTCCATGTTGTGCCAAAGGGCGAAAAGACGGGTAACTCTGACCCAAAAACTCCACTTGACGAGCAAGCAAAAAGACTATTTTTGAAATAAATGCATAATCGACAAAAAGAGTATAAATTGAGCAAAATTAGATAATTTGAAGCAAAAAAACAGAAATATTTTGAGGACTTTTAATTGCAAAAGCCCTCTATTTTTTTCTACAATATTTTTTGTAAAGAGGTTTGAAAAATGGAGAAAAAACGAGCAGTCAAGGAAAGAAATGAACTTAAAATAACGAAAGAAAGTAGCCTAGTTTTTGTAGCAAAACTTGTTGGATACTTTGGACTTTTCTATCTGTTTTCAAAAGCAAAAGTTATGGGAAAACTTAGCCCTTGTTTTTATGGAATTTTCCTTGGGTTGTGCTTTGCTGGTGAAAGTCCTTTTTGTCTTGTGCCAAGTTTTTTCTTTGCAAATGCAATATCAAAAGGTGGCGCAAGTGGGCTTATGTTTTCCATAATTTGCAGCGCCAGTGGAAGTGTTGTTTCTTATCTTTTCAAAAGGAAATGTAAACGTGTTCCAAACTATCTTGCAACTATTTTATCTTGCGTTTTGGGAGTGTGTTACATATATCTTAATGCCTCAACATGGGGCGACGTGTATTATTGTTTGACAGATGTTATGCTTAACACATTATTTATGTTTTGTGTGCTAAATTTTATAAAAATTATTTCCGCAAGGAAACTCAATCTTAACTTGAATATTGATGAAATTGTGTGTGGAGCGCTTGTTTTGGCAATGATTTTCTGTGCACTCCAGAATGTAAATAGTTATAGTTTTGACATTGTGAAATTTGTGGGCTTTACGCTGATTTTGTTTGCCACAAGCATTGCTCCAAGTTTGTTTGCGGTGGTGATGTCGGTGGTTATGGGGCTAGGGTGTTTTCTTGCGGCGGGACAACTGGAATACACAACCCTTTTTTGCATAACGGCAGTATTTTGTTATGTGTTCAAAAAGCAAAACAAAGTGTTCAGTGTAATAGCACTTTTATGTGTTGATGTGTCGCTCGGACTTTTCTTGCATTTGTTTGGCGAATACAACATTTGGAGCATTGTTTCAAGTGTTGCTGCAGGTATTGTTTTCCTTGCGGTGCCAAGTGGAATTACATCAAAGTGGAGTGCAAAAATGTTTGTTAAAAAAGAAGAAAATACGCTTAAAAATATGCTCAATCAGAACAAACTTCAAACAAGCAAAAAACTTCTTTGGACGGCGGAGGTATTTTATGAAATGGACAAGAGTTTTAGAAATATGGTCAAAGGCTCACTGGACAGCAAAAGCGCAAAGGAAATGATTGCAAACGAACTTATACGAAGTAATTGTGACAGTTGTCCGCAACGGTCAAGATGTTTAAAAGGTTTTTCAGGCGAACATAAAAAAGTTTTTGACTCGCTTACAAACTCGGGCTTTGAAAAAGGCAAGGTCGGGCTTATTGACTTTCCAAGTTTTCTTACCAATCGTTGTAGCAAACTTAATCAAATTGTGACGGGGCTTAACAGCCTTCTTGAGGACTATAGGTCATATGCAAAACTAAATCAAGATTTGGACAGCAGCAAACTTCTTATTGCAGAACAACTAAAAGGCATTTCAAATGTTCTTACAAATTTGTCAAAAGAGTCAAAGGAAACAGTTTGCATGGATACAAAGTTTGAAAAACAAATTATGGAAACTTTGACCTATAATGACATTGTGCCAAGTGAAGTTGTGTGTTTTGAAAAAGATGAAAAAACAACAGTCGTGTCGATGATTTTGCGCGCGGTGGATTTTGACAACGAAAAAATTGCAAAAATTTTAAGTTCAATTTTCCCAAGCAAAATGGTGCTTGACGAGGTGCTTCCAAGCGAGGAAAGTTTGCTTACATATGTTTCCTACAAAACTGCTCCAACATATGACATGGCAGTGGGCATTGCAAGTGCAATTAAGGGCGGGAATATGACAAGCGGGGACACTCATTCCTTAACAAAACTTGGTGGCGAAAAATTTATGCTTGCAATTTGTGACGGCATGGGGTCGGGTGAAAAAGCCCATAGAAAAAGTGAAACTTCTATAAACATAATTGAAAACTTTTATAAAGCGGGCTATGACGACCAAACAATTTTGTCAAGTGTAAATAATCTTTTGAATCTTGACGGGGATAATGTCTTTTCTGCCCTTGACGTGAGCGTGGTTGACCTTAAAAACGGCGAAGCAGATTTTATAAAACAAGGGGCAACAGTTGGGTTTATAAAAGGAACAGAAGGCGTGAGCAAAATTGAAAGCAACAGCCTTCCACTTGGAGTGCTTGACGAAGTGACGCCTCGTGTGACAAAAACTGTCTTAAGCCCCGAAGACTATGTTGTTATGTTAAGTGACGGAGTGGTGGACAGTCTGGGGGAAGAAGGTGTGGTTGAATTTTTGCAAAACACAAATGCAAAGGGCGCACAAGAAATGGCAGACAACCTTTTAACCTGTGCCAAAAAAGCCCAAAAGAACTATCCCCAAGACGACATGACCGTCCTTGTAGGAAAATTGTTTTATTCATACGCTTAATTATATCTCTCCTATGGGAGAATTAAATACTAGAAATAGTCTTACACAACAAGTAAGAAAAAAAAGATATATTTTTCTGTTCTCGTAAAATAATTAAAGAAAAATTTTTAAACAAACAGAGGAAAGTAAGCACTTTTTGCAATGTAATTATGAACTAGAGAAACACTCATTTTAGATAATGGTTTTCTAGGCTTTTTAAACTAAAAAAGAGAAAAGATATTCTTTCTTTTTGATATTCACTACACATAGGAACAAGAGAAAACATATACTCTTTTTCTTTGATATCCCCTCGCCAGTCGGGCGAGGGGGTATCTCTCTTATAGCCTCCCCTAAGGAGGGGAGGTCTGGAGGGGTGAACTTGTTTCTTTTCAAGACATATCTTTTTTTGAAAAAAGTCTGTTTTTTCTTTAAGAAATATATTTTTTATATGAAATTGCATATAAAAACAATAAATTTCTAAAAATTTTTGCATATAACTATTGAATTTATTTAATTTTTGAGTTATACTTGCAATCATGGAAAAAGAAGTTTACGAAGTTATCAAAAAAACAAAAATGTTTCATGCGGGAGATGTTGTGGGGGTTGCCGTTTCGGGTGGCGCAGACTCCATGGCTCTTTTGCACTTCTTGTTTGAAAACAAGGACAATTTGGATATTAGCGTTATGGCAATCACAGTTGACCATATGCTCCGTGGCGAAAAGTCTATGGGCGATGCGTTGTTTGTAAGGACTTGGTGTAAAGAACATGGAATTCCTTGTCTTGTTTTTACTGTTGATGCGGGAAGAATTGCAAGCGAAAGAAGTGTTGGAATTGAAGATGGGGCAAGACAAGCAAGATATGAAGTGTTTGAAAGACTTTTGAAAGAAAACAAAGTTGACAAAATTGCTCTTGCTCATCACAAGGGCGACCAAGCGGAAACAATCCTTATGCACATTTTGCGTGGGGCTGGACTAAGTGGCGCTGGCGGAATGGACTATGTTAGAAACAATTATGTCAGACCTTTCCTTGACGTGTCAAAAGACGATATTGTGCGTTACTGCGGGGCAAACTTTGTTGAATATGTGGAAGATGAAACAAACAGCGACATAACATACAACAGGAATTATCTTAGAAATGTTGTCATTCCAGAACTTAAAAAGCGTTGGGAAGGGGCAGAAAATAACATTGTTCAATTTGGCAAAAGTTGCAGAGAAGATAATGAATATATTTTAAGTCACACAAGCCATGACGGAATTATCATTATGGGAGATATGGCAAAAGTTCCACTTATTTACTTCCATTATGCCAAAAGTGTTTCTTCAAGAATAATCTTTGACGCACTTTCAAAAATAAATGTTACAAAAGACATTGAAAGAAAACATATTGATATGATTTTTGACTTGGCAGAAAGCGAAAATGGCAAAAAAATTAACCTTCCAAACGGACTTATTGCACAAAGAGAATACGACTATATCACTCTTTACAAAACCCAAAAGAAAATTATTTCAGAAGTGTTCCCAATAAAAACTGGCAAAACTGACTTTGCGGGAATTTATGAAATTTCTGTAAAACGCACAAACAAACTTGAGCCAAAAGAAAACATGCTTATGATTGACGCCAAAAAAGTGCCAGAAAATGCAGTTTGGCGTGTTAGAAAAGCAGGGGATAGTTTCACAAAATTTGGCGGCGGGACAAAAACTCTCAAAAATTATCTTATCGACAAGAAAATTCCACTCCGAGTAAGAGAAACATTACCTGTTCTTGCAAGCGGAAATGAAATTTTGTGTATCTTGGGCGTTGAGATTAGTGACAAAGTTAAACTTGACGAAGAAACAAAATTTGCTTATGTCATATCTGGCAAGGCAATTCCAAACAAAAAGTGAAATCTTAAAAAAAGTTATCAACAAGAATAAAATTTTATAATATTCACACTTATGCATAAAGCAAAACAGAAAATAGACGAAAATTGAATAAAAGTTTGAATTTTTACTCAATTTGGTGAATAAATACACAGTTATGCACAAAAGTTATCCACTTATCCACAATTTGACAACGCAAACATTGTTACAAGCGACATTTTATACATTGTTTCGACATTAAATTGCATGGGCTTGGTGGATAATTTTTTTTATCATTTGCATACTACATTTATGGATACTTTGACCGCTGCCGAAAGGGCAGAAAAATTTAAAAACTTAAATTGTCAAAATGAAGATGTTGTTATAAAGACAATAACTGTGGGCGGCAAAAATATGTCACTTGTTTTTGTTGACGAAATTGCAAACCAGCAAGAAATAAATAAGAGCATTGTCGAGCCTTTGTCACTTTATAAAGGCAAAAAGTTTTCGCTTGAGGACTTGCAAAATTCGGTGGTCTTTCTTTGCAATGGAGAAATTTTGCCAGAAACTGACGCACTTGAAAAACTGCTTAGAGGTTTTGCAATTTTGTTTGTTGACGGGGAAGAAGAAACTCTTTGTTTTAACACAGTCTTTTATGAAGGGCGAAGTGTTGAAGAGCCACCAACTTCCACCGTTATAAGTGGACCACGAGAAGGCTTTACTGAAGTTTTGCGAACCAATATTGCTTTGATTAGAAAAAGATGTCCGTCAAAAAATTTGAAGATTGAGGAACTTGTTTTGGGAAGTAGGACAAAAACAAGAGTAAATTTGATATATTTCAGCGACATTGCAAAAAATGAAGTTGTAAAAGAGATAAAGGATAAATTAAACTCCGTTGAAATTGATGGTGTGATTGATAGTTATTATGTAACAAAACTTTTGGAAAATAGACCAAATTCCATTTTTAATCAAGTGGGGAATTGCGAAAAGCCAGATGTTGCATGCGCCAAACTTCTTGAGGGGCGAGTTGTCATTCTTGTTGACGGCACGCCAGTTGCACTTACTGTGCCATATCTATTTTTTGAGGACTTTCAAAGTAGCAATGATTATTATTCTGACGCGCACCGTGCAACTGCTCTTAGAATTATTCGTGTTATGGGAATTTTTATTTCAATTTTTCTCCCTGGCATGTATATTGCACTTCAACTTTATCACTACAAAGTGTTGCCGATAAAGTTTCTTGTAACTATTGTCAACACCACTCAAAATTTGCCACTCAATCCCTTTTTGGAAATATTTTTTATTATAATTTTGTTTGACATTCTGTTTGAGGCAAGTGTTCGCATGCCGAAGTATCTGGGCATGGCAATTTCCATTGTTGGGGCGTTGATTTTGGGTGACACGGCAGTCAAGGCGGGACTTGTAAGCCCACCAGGGGTTATGATTGTAGCGCTAAGTGCGATAACTGTATATATCATTCCAAATCAAAGTTCACAAATTTCACTTTTGCGAATTGTCTTTGCAATAATTGGTGGCACGCTGGGCTTTCATGGCATTGTGTTGGGACTTATTTTCATTGTGTCTTATCTTTGCAATATGGATAGTTTCAAAACACCATTCTTTGCTCCATATGCTCCATACATTCCTAAAGACCAAAAGGACTTTGTGCTTAAAGACTCGCTTGTTGCCATGAAAACAAGACCAAAGAGTATCCCACATAAAAAGGACATTAGGCTTGTTATGAAAGATAAAAATGAGGGGGAAGAATGATGAAAAAACTTGTTTCCACAAGGCAACTTGTTCTGACTCTTATAATAAGCCTTATAACCCTAAAAGGACTTTTACTTCCAACCCTTATGGCAAAGGACTTGGGACGAGATAGTTATATTTTTGCCCTTATTTTGCTGCTTGCAGATTTTTTGGTGCTACTTAGTTTTCTATTCATTATGAAGAAATTTCCAGAGCAGTCGTTTTTTGAAATTTTAAAAGCACTTTTTGGCACTGTTTTTGCAAAGATAATAATGTTTTTCTTCTTTTGCTTTTTCTTTTTGAAGTGTTGCATAATCTTTCAAGCGAACTTTGTTTATCTTAATGAAAATTTGTATACAACTTTCAACTGGCTAGTGTTTGCGGTGCCAATTTTATTTACTGTTGTGGCGTGTGCTATGCGTGGGGTGACGGCGTTTGCTCGCATGATAGAATTCTTTGCCCCAGTTATACTTTTTGGCGTGTTTGTTTCTATGGGGGCTGGGATATTGTCGGCAGATTTTTCCAACCTTCTTCCGTTTATGGAGTTTGGCTTCGGGAAACTGCCTCATGTGTTTTCATATGCCATGTGGTTTGGCGACTATCTAATTATGATGGTCTTTTTTGGCAATGTAAAGATGACTAAAAAGTTTAATATGAGGGTTATACTTTCCATTCTTGGGGCGATTGTGGGAGTTGTTGCATTTATTGCAATATTTTATAGCGTCCACAACTACAACACCATTTGCCACACCAATGCAATTTCGGATATGCTTCAAACTATGCCGCTGTCGTCAGACGTGGGGAGTTTTGACTGGATACTCATTATCCTTTGGGACATTTCTCTTTTCCTATTTTTCACAATGAATGTTTTAGGTGCATTTTATAGTTTCAGAATGTCAATTTGTGACAAATTTCATATTCCAGTGGCTGTTATGATTGTTGTGCTTGTTTATGTGGCAAATAGGGTTGTGAATTTTGATATTTATCTCTCTGTCAACCTTGTGCAAAGATACTTTTGGCAAGTGTCGCTGGGCGTGCAATATGGGCTGCCACTTTTAATATTTCTTTTCGCACTTTTCAAAAAACCAAAGGAAAATGCCAATGAGCAAGATGTATCAAGTGACAAGCGAAAAATGGAAGAAGCAAGCCTTGACGAAGGAGTTTTGAAAGGACAAGAAAAGGTATCGGGACTAAAGATTGTGGGCAAACAGTTTGAGCAAGGGGGCGAAAAATGAGATACTTGTGGAAAAATAAAATTTTGATAGTTATCCTTTTGCTGCTTATCATAATGTTTCCGTCAACAATAAGTATTCCGCAACAAAGCAGAACGGAAAATATTGTTACTGCCGTTGGAATTGACAAAACGGGGGACGAATATGAAGTATCCATTCAATATGTCATTCCATATGCTGGTGACGGCGAAAACACGTTTAAGATGTCGTCTGCAAAGGGGAAGTCTGTCGCCGAAGCCATTGAAACATTAAGCGTAGAAACGGGGCGGCTATCTGGCTTTGCACATTGCAGAGCATTGGTGTTTAATAAGGAAGCAAGTGAAGAGAATTTGACCGAACTTTTGGACTATTTTATTCGCATAAAGACAAACACAAATAACATTGTTCTTCTTTGTGCAAAGGAAAGCAGCAAAGATACCTTGTCCGCAGTCAAAAACTTTAATGGCGAGTTTTACACCATTCTAAACGCCAACGGCTTTTCAAATGACCAAAGAAGATATCAAGACTTCAAAAGCATTGGCGATTATTATAATTCATTTTTCTCACCTTCAAAGTCCATTGCAATAAGCGTTATTGACCTAAAAGAAGATGACTCAAAAAGTTCGTCTGGTGGAGGGGCAAGTGGCGGAAGTTCTGGCAATTCGTCATCTAGCAATGACCTGTCCTCTGGCGGCGGCGGAAGCGAAAGTGGTGGTGGCGGCGGAGAGAAGAAAGTGTCAAACGCTGGCGAGCAAGTTGTTATTAAAGATTCAAAATTTGTGGCACTTCTGGATAAAGAGCAAGCAACTCATCTTGCGTTTTTCAACCCAAGCATAAAAGATATGAATTATAGACTTGACCACTTCAGTGACGAAAAATGCAATGACGTGTCAATATATTTTGACATTCACGACAAGTCAAGCAAAGCACTTGTGTCATTTGTTGACGGCAAGCCGCACTACACTCTAGACCTAACCCTTAATATGCGTGCAACGGAAATTGTGGGGCAATCTGTCGGGGAAAATTTATACTTCCTATTAAATAAAAAATTCACCGACACATTAAAGCAACGTCTAACAAATGAAATTACTGCCAACCTTCGCCAAGCGGAAGAACATTTTAAGCAAAATAAATATGACGTTGTGAAATGTTATGAAACTTTTTATAAATTCAAAAACAAAGAGTTTAAAACCTATCTAAACTCTCTCTCACAAGATAAATACTTCCTAGAAGACATAACCTTTGACTATAAAATAACTATCAATCAGCAACTATAATAAATCTTAACTCCTGTTTTAAAGATTTCGTCTTTTATACCCATTTTTGCACTTTTGTCAAATGGAAAAGTGCAAAATTTGCACCCTGAGGAAAACAAAAAGTGCAAAAATTGCACTTTTTGTAACTTTGTGGGCGCAAAAACTGATTTTTAAAAAGTTGTGTAAAAATGTTGACATTGTGGCAAACATTGTTTACAATTAAGTGTTTACAAATGAAAGAAGGTGCAAAATGGTCGATTTGAAGCAGTTGCAAAAGGACATAATTGCAAACAAGAAGGAAAAAGGTTTTAACACAACAGACGTCAATATGGAGTTTTGCTTGACTTACGGCGAAATGGCGGAAACATATGATGCTTGGCTTAAAAAGAAGTCTGACCTTGGGGAAGAACTTGCAGATGTAGCAATATATCTCTTGGGATTAGCAGAAATTTTGAACTTTGACCTTGAAAAAGAAATTGCACACAAAATGGAGAAAAACAAAAAACGCAAATACATTCTAAAAGACGGAGTGTATATAAAGGAAGAATAAAAAAGGAGAACTCCCAAATGACCTATAAAATCGCTCAAAACACTGATAAACACTGCAATATAGGGGGGGGGTATCTCTCAAGCAAAGTAGCCTACAACACTCATTTTGTGGGCTT
>ERZ808245.495-NODE-495-length-19317-cov-3.777334_pt1 | contig 19317 bp, 19 predicted proteins | sample MGYA00521243_ERZ808245 | MGnify/ENA primary metagenome ERZ808245 (study PRJEB31516, sample SAMN03275576) | gut metagenome | biome: mammalia-associated habitat; material: feces | host: Papio cynocephalus | place: Kenya | collected 2012-07-07 ... | reverse complement strand
CCGACACCCCAATCTACGAGCAGTATGCCGACCGCACCATCTTCGTGGTTCGTGCCGGCTTGATGGAGCGCAGCATGTTGCCTGATGTGGAGGAGTTGTACAAGGAGAAGAAGTTCAAGAATATGAGCTTAATCCTGAACGGCACCAAGACGCATGGCGGCAAGTATGGCAGCCACTACGGCTACGGCTATGGTTACGGCTATGGCTACGGTTACAATTACCACTACGGTTCCGATAAGGGGGGGCAAAAGTAGGCAATTGGACTATTGGATAATAGAATAAGAATTAAGAATAAAGAATAATCATTTAGGAATGAATTTCTTCCGTGAGGCGTTCCGACGGATTTGCAATCCGTCGGCAATCAGCCACTCAACAAGCAGTGTCGCCGATGACATCCATGAGCGCTTCCCTGGTGGCATTGACTACCACTGCCACCTGCTCCCTGGCGTTGACGACGGTTTCCAGGAGCTAGACAAGACCCTGGAGATGCTCGCCCGCTACGAGGAGGTAGGCATGAAGGAAGTGTGGTTCACCCCCCATATCATGGAGGATGTTCCGAACGAGACCTCCCATTTGCGTGAAGTATTTGCGAAAACGAAAGAAGCCTATCAGCAGGATTTCGAACGTCGGAATCCTGCCGATAGGCAAAAATTGAAGCTTCACCTCGCCGCCGAAAATATGCTCGATGCTCTCTTCGAGAAGCGTCTTCGCCAAGACGACCTCCTGCCGCTAGGCGATGAGGGCAGTTATTTGCTGGTAGAAACCAGCATCTTCAGTGCCCCGATGAACTTCCGTGGTCTCTTGGAGCGCATCAAGAACAAGGGCTACACCCCTGTTCTGGCTCATCCAGAGCGCTATCTCTACATGGAGAAGAGCGACTACGAGGCGTTGAAGGCCCAGGGCATCAAGTTCCAGCGCAACCTCTTCAGCATCGAGGGCCAGTATGGCGACAAGGTGAAGAAGCGTTGCCAGAAACTGATGAAGTGGGGCATGTACGACTTCGTAGGCAGCGACCTCCATCGCCGAGGAGTCTTCGAAAGATATTGGTAGCAAGTCTAGAAAAGTGATAGGGTTATCCTTCATACTAAGATGTAAAGGTGTGCTTGTGTTAAAAACCTAGAAACTCTTGGCTATATTAGGAAAATGTAGTATTTTTGCATTGATTACGTTATAAGCAAGAATATTGGAAATCTATGAGATTAAAAATTCAAAATATAAATAAAGTTCAAGAGGCCGATATCAAGTTGGATGGACTTACCGTGATAGCTGGAGCCAATAGCTCGGGCAAGAGCACTGTGGGTAAACTGTTGTTCTCTATGGTTAAGTCTATGTCTAACGCAGATGTGCTAAGACATCAAAGTAAGAAGGATAAGATACAGAATAGAGTGAACCAACTTTACAGCAGAGTAAGTGGGTGCTTTTCTAGAAAAGAAAATCCCGAAGTAGATATTTTTTTCCCTCTTCCTTCTTCCAAGATGGTGGAGCAACTCCAGACTTATGAGGATGAGAAAAGTATGTTCCAATACCTTAATAAAATATTGGAATGGCTTGAGAGTCAAGATATCGCTCCACGTATTAAGTCACTTTTCAAAGAAGATGTAGAGAATATAAGGATAGCTACTGGCGATAGTCAAGCTGCCGATGTCGCTTCGGAAGTTAGGGTGTTTGTTGAGTCGGAATTTATGAATCGCATTTGTTCCTTTGGAACCAGCGAATCTAAAGCAATACTTCAGATGACCGATTCAAATGATGGGCTAGTGTTAAGGTTGGAAAATAATAAGATCAAATCCGTGACAGCTCTTTATGAAGAGCATCTTGCTGACGCGACCTACGTGGAGTCTCCATTGTACTTGCACATATTGGATACACTATTGGCGGCAATGACTTACAGAGAATATCAAAAGAAATCTACTGTTATGTTTCAGGGCATGGTGCCTATCCACATCAAGGATTTAGCTAGCAAAATGTATGCTCTCCAAATGACTTCGAGCAATGATGGAGAGTTTGAGAATTTAGGCTTGTCTGAGATTATGGGCGGTAGATTCTTGTTTGACAATGATTCTAAAACCTTGAAGTTCGTTCAAGACGATTTGGAATTAGAGCTTTCGCCAATTAACATAGCTTCTGGCATCAAGAGTTTCGGCTTGATTCAGATATTGCTGCAGACTCATGTAATAAGTAATAACAAAATATTGATATGGGATGAGCCAGAAAACCATTTGCATCCTAGATGGCAGGTTGCCTTTGCCGAAATACTCGTGAAGTTGGCTAAAATTGGTATTCCTGTAGTTATAAGTACGCATAGTCCTTATTTTGTTCAGGGTGTAAGATATTTTGCAGCCAAGCATGATCTAGAGAAATATACCAATTATTATCTAGCTGAGGAGCAGGAGAATAAATTATCTGTAGTTCGTGATGTGACTCATGACTTGAATCGTGTGTTCAGTAAATTGGCCGAGCCTCTGACGGAAATCATGAATGTGGATCGAGTAAGGAGAGAAAGGGAACAGCGATGACACCTACCGAATTATACGAAATGTTGTCTGCAAAATATCCCTCTCATATAGTTGGTTCTATTTGTGAGGTTGAGACAACTTGCAGGAAAAAGGGTTTTTGCTCACAAAAACAGAATTATCCTGTCATAGACTTTGATGAAGTGAAAAATGACTTCTGTCAAGGTGGAGTAATTATGTGAGCTATCTAGACAAGCAAAAGAAAAGCATTGAAGACACCGCCAGTGGGTATAACTTGAATGGTAAACTAGATGATAGTCAACAGATTGGCAGAGACCTCTAGTGATACATATTCAAAATGTTTGACTGCTGCAAGGAAGACTCTTGACACGGAAATCCGTGTAGAGCACGATTATATTTATTGCAAGGATTTTGATAAATATATAGCAGCTTTGTAAAGTTGAATACTTTTAAGAAAATAGTAGGCTGATGAAGGCTGCCACGTGGTGGTCTTCATCTCGGCTTACCAAACCATTAGTTCAGGTAGTTCCCCTATATATTAAGAAGAAAGAGATAGAGGAACGTGGTTCGATACCATCTGATGGTGCAAATTGAAAAAATTATGGATATTATGATAGGAGATCAGAAAAGAGTAGAATTACTTTTAAAGAAATTTAAGCCAAAAACCTTGCGTCTTGCCGTTAACTTTATTAGTTATGATTCAACGTTTAAAGAATTGCAAGATTATTTGAGAGAGCATATGGAATTTCGTCCAGACCAACGTGAGTTGTTTAGTACACTCTCGCAACTTGACGGACCTGAAGTAAAAGAACTCGTTGTCTTGTCAAGCAATATAGCCACAAAAGGATATGTTTTGGATGAAATAATACCTTTGGATTTGGATGAACAAAAAATGTAAGAATACATATTTTGTATAAACGAAAAGTAAGCATCCAACCCCTATTTTGGCGGTTTGAAAAATAAGTTTTACCTTTGCGCAAGCATTTATAGACTTGATAGGTATATTATATAAGGTTGAGGTTGAGAATCAAGTCTTGGGGCGTACGGAAAAAGAGATAGTCAAGCATCGAGGAGAGGAATCCCTACCAGTGTTACACGACATCTACCAGCAAGCGACGGCACTGTTGAAACAGTTTGAAAAAAACAAGATCAAGCTCTCTGCCAAGTTACAACAAGCCTTGACATACATGACCAAGCATTGGGAAGAGCTGATTAGAGTCACGGCGACCTATCTTACTTTCGTTGAAACTTGCAAGCTAATGGCAAAGGCACCGCTGGATTTCTTCAGGGGATTCTTCGACATGATAGTCGTAGGAAGAAGGGATTATGCCCTGATGACGGAGGCACTTTTAGTTAAACCTGTTTAAAAATCAGAAAAGTCCAATTTCTTAAAATACGCTGTACCCCCAGTAAACACTGGGGATGGAGTTGTATTGCCATAGGGGTTGGATGCTTACTAAGAAGGAAAGGAATGTGGTTCGATACCACCTAGTGGGACAAATAGACAGAATTAATATTTAAAAAACTCAGTCTATGAAGAAAATCGAAATGTTATATGGTTTCCCATGTTTTGCAAAATCAGTTACTTTTTCTAATTTCAAGAATCAGAAATTGCGAGTGTCTGATATTTGGGGATTTTGGGAATATGTGATTAAGAAGCAGACAACATCAGTGCCTCGCAAAGAATTCTTTAAGACACTATTGGAACAATCTAGGTATTTTTACGAGGCGGCTGAACAAGCTCCAATCAAGTCGCAACCTCTATTATATTATTATTCGTTTTTGAATTTAGCGAAGATAATAATCTCTTTAGATAAAGGTTTTGATGCTTCTAATGTTTTTCAGCATGGTATAGCGACTAAAGTTGATACTACTACTTTGTTTAATACCGCAGAGGTTATGTTGAAAGTATTGAATCCACCAAGAATAATATCAGTTGCAAATTATTTTGCAGAATCTATGGGTGACCATTTAGCACCTTATCCTAGGATTTTAAATGTATCAAAGTGTTTGGAGTCGTGTGTTGCAATACATCGAACGTATTGTGAAATTTTCAACAAATCTGAATCCTATTTTCGTTTGGATAATTCTGTTTTGGTAAAAAATGGGAAAGAATTAATCTTTCGAGCAGAGATTCATGGATGCAATGACAATGTGATGAATGACTTGCAGGCTTTGCATTACAATGTATATAGGCAGGATAAATTATATATGTTATCTGAGGCCTATACAATGCCGAATTATAATGTTACGAAACAAGCTTATTGCTTATTAGCTGATCAATTACGTTCAAAGGGGCTTTGGTATTATATGACCGGTGAGGAAATACGTATGTATGTATCAACCAATTCTGACTATCGCTATTCGATGGAATCTATGATTTATGATATTATGTTCTTTTTCGGTTCCATCACAAGATACCATCCTTATTTCTTTGATAGTATTTTGAATAAAGAGCAATATTGGGTAGTAAGTGAATTCTTGAAAACAATGCCCAAGCAGTTTTTGTATCTTGTCTCTTCCAAAGCATTGGGAATTACCATATTGAAGTCGAGAACAGCTGAAATATAAAATATGTTTTTGATGTTATAAAGCTTTTGCAAGAACTATCATTTAGCTCGAAAAATAGTTAAGTTGTATTTGTTATGCATATTTTGGGTTTACTCAAATACCTAGACAAAGTTATAGGTATATTGTTGACCGTATTATTATGGTATTTACAGGAATATCAGAAAGATCCAAATTGTCAATACAAAGAACAGTTGAAAGAAGTTAAGTTCGATATCGCTATGTATGCTCTTTTATTTGCAGTTATAGTATCTATATTTATATCTGTAATAGAAAAGAATAAGAAGAAAAAGACAATCGACCAATGGCTTCACGATTTTTTGGAACACATTATGGAACTTCACTTGGAAGGTGGAAATGCTCATACTCGTATAACGATATTCAAATGCAAAAAAGGCTATCAGTTGATATTACCTTATTTGGTTTGGTATCCGTTAAAAGCTATGTGTTTGACGCAGCATAAAGTATTGAATAGAAAATTTTTGAAGAATATACCATATAAACTATTCTCTTCTTATCTAACAATTTGTTCTCGCTATGGACATTCTTCTGATGTGGTCTCTTATACTCATTTCCTTCTTACAAATAGAAATGATGTCCCTAACGGATTAGCTGACTACTGTTGGCGAGAGCAAATCGTATTAGGGGTTTCTACGAATCATATTACTCATTCTGATTTGACAGAGGAATATAAAGATACAGATAAGATAGTGAAGGAGTATATGAAGGAAACGAAGATGGATGAACATTATTACTCAACTTTAGTGTCTTTAAATACAATCGCTAACAATCTTTTAGCGATACCTTTGTTTGAACAAAATCAGAAAATTTGGGGTGTAATGATGGTAGATAACGATTCGGAACAAAAGATTTCTTATCAAGACAAATTGCAAGAATATTTGCCAGACTTGCAAAATATATTTAGTTTTACAATAAAAAGGTTGAAATAAAATGTCAAAATTAACGATAGAGTTTCCTAATGGAACTACGAAGGTCTTAGATGTCGTAGAAATAGGTAATATGCTGCCAAGATTGCCTTTGGAACGACCAAGTCGTGTTAAAATAGTCAGAAGTAAAGGGTTAAGCGAAGTTACTCTCAATTATCCATGTAGCACAGAGAAATATGTAAAAGTAGTTCATGGACGAGAGGTTATAGAATATGGAAGAATCTCAGGACGTATACATAAAGTAATTCTTCTAGAAAACCAAATGCCTCAACAGAGAAAAGTAGAGCAAATAGTAAAGAAATTTGGAATAGTTAAGTCTCAACCGTCACCAACTAAGAGATTTGAAGATAATATCTTGAGCGGTTTGACATTCGTTGGGGATATTGATAATCCAGTGGCAATGAAGACAATGTTTGAGAGATAAATATGAAAGTTTCACAAGTTATACATTCAAAACTTTTTGGAAATATATTCAATCAATTCTTGCTCTATGGCTTTAGTCACATATTACCGTTCTTGTTGATGCCTTATTTGTTATCGACAATAGGTGTTGCCAAATATGGTTTGATAAATTTTGCCATAGCTTTCTCCTTCTATTTTCAAGTAATCAATGAGTGGGGATTCGATTTGTCTAATGTAAGGCATGTCGTGAAGAATCGAGACAATCCATCCGAGTTGAGTAAGATATTTATGAGTATATTAACTTGTAAAACGATCTTGCTATGTTGTTCGTTTTTGACTTATATTTTTATTGTCTTAATCATTCCTGAGTTTAGAAAAAATGAGCTACTCTATGTATTCGCATTCTTAAGGTTAGCTGGTGTCATTATTACACCATACTGGTTGTTTAGATCGATGGAAGATATGAAATTCGTAACACGAATTTCACTAATAGTCAAATGTATATGTATCGTTCCGATTTTCTTTATCGTAAAAAAGCAGGGGGATTACCTTTGGGTAATGATCTTTTTCGCATTGGAATCGGTAATGTCGGGTATCGTATCTATGTTTATTGCTCAAAGGCGCTATAAACTGAGTCTTTGTGGTGTGCGTTTGTCAGATGTTTACTTTTACTTCAAGGATAGTGTCCCATTCTTCACATCGGTATTTTTGACAAGAATATACCAAACGTCAAATACTTTTGTCCTAGGATTAGTATGTGGGGAAACTATTACAGGAATATATTCGGCTGCTGAGAAATTATATAATGCTTATGCTTCATTGGTTTCGCCTCTGATAAACCACATTTTTTATCCATATTTTTCAAGAATAAAAGATTTTGCAAGGATCAACAAAATGGTGATTCTTATGCTTGGTGTAAATGTGGTAGTCTTGGCTCTAATATTCGTGACTTCTCCCTATTTGGTGCCTCTGTTCATAAAGACGGAGACGGATAGTATTCTTACTTACTTTAATTTCTTCTTGCTGCTTTTGGTGTTTAGTGTAGCAAATGATATGCTAGGATTTCCTTATCTAGGAGTTATGGGAAAAATAAAAGAAGTGAAGTTATCCACTATATATGCATCTGTGTTTTATATATCAGGTGCATTGATTATGGTAGTTTCAGAAGATATTGATATTTCGAAATTGATATTCCTACTGATAGTTACTAATAGTATAAGTTTAATATATCGTTTGGGAATCATCAGGAAGAATATGGGAAAATGAGATTTATATATTTTCACTGATCTTGGTTAAACAAATATTAATGTTGAAATGTTAGAAAATTATCAGATAATAAAAAAAATATTCTTTATTTATATCTTTTTTTTGTCTTTTTTTGCTTTCTTGTTTCCTAAAAATAATCCAACAATATGGCATCTTATATTTCAAGGAGGTCAGGCAATAGCAATATTTATAATGGGATATTTCTTGTTTCAAAGAGATAGAGGAATATTGTATTTTACAGCAGGTATTGCGGTTTATTTGTTTTTTAATATTCTATTATATAGATTTTTCAATTATTATATGTATGGTAATTGGATTGGCTTACCTGGAGGTGATGGTTATGGTTATGTAAAAATAGCGGAAGATTTTGTTGATAAAGGGTATTCTTTGTTTTATCTTAATGAATATTTTGAAAGTAAACAAATAATGTTAGATGATTATGGAATGTATAGTCTCGCTTCTATAATATTTTACGTGTTAGGCCGTGATTGGGGCTATCATTTGCTTCCTTTTGTCAGTATTATACCGATTTTGGCAGGTGGTCTTCTTTTAAAGCGAATGGGGCTAAGCTTGGGGATAGAAAAAGAACATAGTTATTTGTTGTATTTTTTGTGGTCAACGATGACTTTTGCATGTTATGATAGTAGTGTCGCTTTGAAAGAAAATTATATGTCTTTTTTGGTTATAGCTTCTTCTTACTTTTTATTACAGATTAGTTTTAAACCCTCTTTTATAAAATGTTTTTGTTTCCTGTTTTTGGCATCAACACTATTATTCTTTAGAACTGCTATTTTTTATATGCTTATTATTTGCTTTATTACGGCCTTAATATTAAGGCTTGATATGTTCGGTAAGAATTTTTGGCTCTGGTTATCCTTTTCTATTTTCACTATCGTGCCAATGTTTCCTGTTGTTATAAATTATATTGGTGATGTAAGAGGGGGCGTTTCTATTGATTTTGTAAATAATGTATATGATACAAAGATAAGTGAAGCTGGGGTGTTTGCACCAATATTGAATATTTTAGCAGCATTTATAGGACCAATTCCTAGTTTTTTAAGTGGAGATGAGTTTAAAGTAAAATATATGACCTTATTCTCTTTTTCTTCAACAATAAAAATATTGATTTCTTTCGGATATTTATATACTTTATATTATGCTATAAGAAATAAAGTGTTGGAATTAATTCCAATTATAATGATTATAATATTTAATTCATTGATGCTTATTGTTTTATTCTATACCTTACACGATCGTTATCAATGGCCTCAATATCCTTTGGTGCTTCTTTTGGCGATTTATGGATTTGAAAGATATAAAAAGTCTAATGGAAAATGGTTTAAGTATTATTGTTATTTAGTAATATTATTTATTATGATTTTTAATCTTAGAGTTGTTTGAGTTTTAGTAGTCACAGATTTGTGCAAAGCTTATTTAATGTTTTAACTATGAAAATTTTAATAGTAACACCATCGTGGAAAATCTTGGGCGGAGTCGCTAATCATTATCAAGGATTAGCTCCATATTGGACTGAAAATATTTCTTATGTGATTCAAGGCAAAAGACAGCATATTAGTGCTGTCTTTACATTGATTCCCGATTATTTTAGATATGTATGGTCTTTGATATTTCATCGACCAGATGTTGTTATAGTAAATCCATCTTTGAGGTGGTATCAACTCGTACGTGACTGCCTATATGTAATTATTGCATTGATGCTGCGAATTAAAGTCGTTACTTTTATTCATGGTTGGAGTCCTGACGTAGCTGCTTCAATTTCTAATCATCCATATTGGTTTAGAAAAACTTTTGGTAAGTCGGCTTTTATCTATGTTCTTTACTCTAAGTTTAAAGAGACTTTGGATAACTTGAATCTCCAAGCACCGGTTTTATTAACAACGACAAAAGTAGCAGATAACTTAGTAAAGAATTTTGATGTAAAGTGTAGAGGTGGTAAAATCGATAATATATTATTTCTTACAAGAATAGAAATAATAAAAGGTATTGTGACAACTTTACAGTGTTTTAAAGAGTTGAAAGAAAAGTACCCCAATGTAAAACTCTCTGTTTGTGGCACTGGTACGGCATTACCGTTAGCAAAAGAATTTGTGTCTAGATATAATTTGAAAGATGTAACATTCTATGGTAATGTTTCTGGTGACAATAAAATAGAACAATTTGAAAATGCTGATGTGTATATTTTACCAACTTATGGTGAAGGTATGGCAACTTCTGTTCTTGAGGCAATGGCATTTGGATTGCCTGTTTTGACATGTCCTGTTGGGGGTGTTAACGATTTCTTTGAAGAAGGAAAAATGGGATTCTTTATAGAATCTCAAAATGCAAGTACTAGTATAGTCAAATTGGAATGGATGATTAATAATCCAGATAAAGTAAAGTCAATGTCTTTGTTAAATGCGGCATACGCTAAACATAATTTTCTGGCAAGTGCTGTAGCAAAGCGTTTTGAAAATGATATAAAAAGATTATCTGATGAGGGCTAATTTCATAAGTATGGGGGGGGTACTTTTTGTACTATTCTTTTTTCTTTCATCTTCCATCAAGTCAGTTTCCTATAATTGGTAAAATATGTCGAAGCTTGCGGCGAAAAACATGTAGGTATATCTTGGATTCGATTGGAAAAAATGTAAATATAGAAAGACATGCCTATTGGGGATGTAACAAAGTTTCCATAGGTGATGAGTCTGGTATAGGTTTAAATTTTCATCTCCAAAATTGTAGCTTAAGCATAGGTAATCATGTAATGATGGGGCCTAATGTGAAAGTGATAGGTGGAGGTCATCGTTTCGATAGAATTGATATTCCGATGGGACATCAAGGAAATTTACCGAAATCTTCATTGACCATAGAAGACGATGTTTGGATTGGTGATTCAGTGATGATATTAGGTAAATGTCATGTAATTGGGCATGGTTCCATATTGGGTGCTGGAGCTGTAGTGACAAAAGATGTCCCTCCTTATGCTATAGTGGCAGGTAATCCTGCTCGCATTGTCAGATTTAGAAAATAGGCAATTTCTTAATTTTCCGTTAAGAAAATAAAAAAGAGTAGGTGAAAGAGCTATAACTATGGAATTAATTGCTAATTTTGCATCAGAAACCAATATTTAAGGAAAAATGAAAACGGTTGATATAAAGGATTATGCATCTTATATCGGGATTACCATGTTGATGCAAGGGTTGACTGTTAGTCCCTTGAAACTGCAAAAAATACTCTATTATGAGCAAGCTTGGCACATGGTAGGGTTTGGGCGCCAAAACCAATTGTTTGATACGGCACCGCAGGCTTGGGTCAATGGACCTGTTTATCCAGAAGTATATCGTATATACAAGGATATGGTACCAGGGATGTGCGACCATTTGAAAATGGAGCACTTCGTAAATGAGGGTGAATCGCCAGTGGCAAAAGAAAAAGCACTTCTGGAAAAAATGGGCTTGGAAAAAGAAGAAATTGAACTCTCTGAGCGAGTCATTATACTTTATGGGTCACGCACCCAGAACCAACTCATTCTTTTGACTCATAGCGAAAAGCCATGGAGTGAGAAAAGAGAGGGATTGATGCCATACGATTATTCTTCCACGGAAATATCTTTGGATACCATGTATGCTTATTATAAGCAGAGATACGATAGAAACAGAGGAAAATGATGCTGGACTTGAATTTTGACGATACAAGGGATGTTGATTTCCCTGCAAGATTGACAGAGAATTTATCATACGAAGATTTGGTGGATTCTCAACAACAATGTATTTCTGTGCAATATAATCAGATAGATCTTGGGGAGACTGGGTACGGCTTTGACCAATCTTTTGAGGGGCAAGAGGCTAACCTCTATTTTGAGCGGATGCGTGAATTTTCCGAACAGACGATTAACGACATACGTGACAATGCTTCTTATAAGTTACATTTTAATCGAACGGATGTACGAGGAAATATCAAGAAAATATTTGATAAGATAGATCCTAAGATAGCTCGGGCTAATCCATTGATTTTCCATTTCGCGCTTGATCCAAACAATCACAATCAAGCTGATAGAGCTAGACATATTAGAAACCCAAGGGTATATTTTATGGTGGGTAGAAATGGAATGATACATATCCTATTCTTCGATCCATATCATGAGATAAATCCATAAGTTTTTGCAAATACCGAGAAAAACACTTTGTAAGGAAAGTTATATTGACAATCATAAATAGATTAGCCTTCGAGCATATATGACTCGATGGCTAATCCTTCTATTGTATATTCTTAAAACATTCATAAAAACACTGATGGAAAGAATTTCGTTGAACGGGGTGATGGTGTATCCTTTCACTTCGGAAGAACAACTGTTGACTTATGTGGACGAGCATAAGGGAATCCTCGTGGCTATCAATGCCGAGAAAATTCTGCATGCCACCTCGCAAACCAGAAGCATCATCAATCGCAACCTGGGGTATTGCGACGGTGCGGGGGCGATGATGGCTCTGAAGCAGAAGGGCATCAAGGATGCTTGCAAGATTCCTGGATGCGAACTTTGGCTCAAGATAGTAAGACGATTCTACAAGGAGAAAACATTTTACCTGGTAGGGGGAAAACAAGCTGTAATCGAGGAAACGGTAAGCAAACTGCAGAAGGAATATCCCGGCATCAAAATCGTAGGCTTTCGCAATGGATATCTAAAGGAAGAGAATGCGGAGGAATGCTTGATAGAAGATATTGCCGAAAAGAAGCCTGACGTGGTGTTTGTGGCCATGGGTTCTCCCAAGCAAGAACTGCTGATGGAACGTATCCAGCAAAAGCATCAAGCCATTTTCCAAGGATTGGGAGGCAGTTTCGACGTCTATACGGGACATGTGCAGAGAGCACCCAAATGGTGGGTGGAGCACAACTTGGAGTTCGCCTACCGGCTCATCAAGGAACCCAAGCGCATCAAGAGACAGATACATCTCGTGAAATATGCTTATTGGTTGATAACGAAAAAATTATAGAAATAAGATGAAGAAGAAAGTAATGCTTGTCTTCGGAACTCGACCTGAGGCGATCAAAATGTGCCCTCTGGTGAAGGAGTTTCAGAAGCACGATGATGTGTTTGATACCATCGTATGCGTGACGGGACAGCACCGAGAGATGCTGGACCAAGTGTTGGACATCTTTGAGGTGAAACCTGACTTCGACCTCAACATCATGAAGCAGGGACAAGACCTTTATGATGTGACGGCTAGGGTACTCACGGGCATGAGGGATGTTTTCAAGGTTTGCAAACCAGACGTGGTGCTGGTGCATGGTGATACTACGACATCCACAGCCGCAGCCTTGGCAGCCTTCTATCAGCAGATACCAGTGGGACACGTAGAGGCAGGGCTTCGCACCCACAACATCTACTCGCCGTGGCCTGAGGAGATGAACCGACAGATTACGGGACGCATCGCCACCTATAACTTCTCGCCAACGCCTCTCTCGGAGAGTAACTTGAAGGAGGAAAAGGCACAAGGTAGTATTTATGTAACTGGAAACACAGTGATTGATGCCTTGCACATGGTGGTGAGCAAGCTGAAGAACAATCCAGCTTTGGACAAGGAGCAGGAGAATGTATTGAAGAAGGCTGGCTATGATGTGAATAGATTGGTTGACGGACGAAAACTGGTGCTTATCACTGGTCATCGCCGTGAGAACTTCGGCGAGGGTTTCATCCACATGGTGACCGCCATCAAAGACTTGAAAAACAAATATCAGAATGTAGATTTCGTTTATCCTATGCACTTGAATCCGAACGTAAGAAAACCTATCCATGAGGTCTTTGGCGAGGATTTGAGTAATCTGGGCAATATGTTTTTTATCGAACCTCTGCAATACTTGGAGTTCGTGTATCTGATGGAGAAGGCTACCATGGTGCTCACAGACTCGGGCGGCATTCAGGAGGAAGCTCCAGGATTGGGCAAGCCTGTACTCGTGATGCGAGACACCACCGAGCGACCTGAGGCTCTAGCCAGTGGAACCGTGCATCTAGTGGGCACAGACTATCAGAAGATTATGGATGAGGTAAGCACTTTGCTGGATGATGAGGCGGCTTACGAAAAAATGTCGAAAGCTGTGAACCCATACGGTGATGGCAAGGCGTGTGAGAGAATCGTGAAAATTCTCTCAGAATAAAATGAATATTCTGACAACAACAATAAATGATTAAGCTATATGATTAATGTAATTGGATTGGGATACATCGGATTGCCTACGGCTCTGATGATGGCTTCCCATGGAGTAGAGGTGATTGGCACTGACTATAACAAGGAGTTGGTGGATACATTGAATGCAGGACATACTACCTTTAAGGAGGATGGGCTGGACAACCTTTTCCAGGATGCCCTGAAAGCTGGTATCAAGTTTACTACTGAGTACCAGAAGACGGATATGTATATCGTATCTGTGCCTACACCTTACGATAAGTTTTCTAAGAAAGTGGATGCCTGCTATGTGGTGGAAGCCATCAAGGATGTGATGAAGGTTTGTCCTAAGGGAGCTACGGTGGTGATAGAATCTACCGTTAGTCCGGGAACCATCGACAAGTACGTGCGCCCAGTGGTGGAGGATAATGGCTTTACCATCGGAGAGGACATCAACTTGGTTCATGCACCAGAGCGTATCATTCCGGGCAATATGGTATATGAGCTGTTGCATAACAATCGTACCATTGGCGCTGACTCTAAGGAGATAGGAGAGAAGGTGAAGCAATATTACAAGAGCTTCTGCCAGGGTTAAATCGTGGTGACGGACATCCGCTCGGCAGAGATGACCAAGGTAGTGGAGAATACCTTCCGTGCCGTGAACATTGCTTTCGCCAACGAGCTTTCACGCATCTGTCGTCACGACAATATGGATGTATATGAGATTATCAAGATATGCAATATGCACCCTCGTGTCAACATCCTGCAGCCAGGTCCAGGCGTAGGTGGTCACTGCATCTCTGTGGATCCTTGGTTCTTGGTGGGCGACTATCCTCAACTTGCCAAGGTTATCGATGAGTCGATGAAAACTAACGACTCGCAGCCAACCTTCGTGCTGAACCGCATCTACGAGATTATGAAGGAAAATGGCATCACCGACAATCGCCGAGTAGGTCTCTATGGTCTTACTTATAAAGAGAATGTGGATGATTTCCGTGAGTCGCCTACCTTGCAACTGTTGGAAGCACAGGAGCGCCACTTGGCAAGACCATTGAAGTGCTATGACCCATTCTTGGAGAACCATAAAATAGCCGAGAATCAATTTGACAATTTCGATGAATTCTTGAAAGATATTGATATGGTGGTCATCATGGTAAAGCATGACCATATCAAGCAGAACTGGGATAAGCTGAAAGGCAAGGTGATATTGGATTGCTTCAATATCTGTCCGCTGGAAGGTGTTTACCACATCTAATACGAATACCGCATATTCAATTTTTACTTAGATTTTTATTTAGCTATATATGCTAACGGTATATTATTATCTGTTGGCTGCATTTGCCGTGGCTATGTTTGTGGCTATGATGGTGCTGCCTCACATCCTCTTGATCTCTCACAAGAAGAAACTGTTCGACATGCCCGACAAGCGGAAGGTGCATCATGCGCCTATCCCTCGTCTGGGAGGACTGTCGTTCTTCCCCGTCATCCTTATCACGATGGGGGGATTCTTGCTCGTCTATCATTTGATGGGGTACAGGAGCGACTCGATGCAAACGAATACGTCATACGAGTTTCTCGCCCTTGCTGTGGGCAGCATGATGCTGTTCTTGGTGGGCTTGGCGGATGACCTCATCGGCGTGGGCTACAAGCGGAAGTTTGTGGTGCAGATCATGGCGGCTTCGCTGCTCGTGGCATCGGGGGTGTGGATCAAGTCGCTGGACGGTCTCTTCGGGGTGTATGACGTGCCAGCGTGGTTTGGCATGCCTTTCACGGTGCTCATCGTAGTGTATGTGACGAACGCCATCAACCTGATAGATGGCATCGACGGCTTGGCATCGGGGCTTTGCGCCATCTCGCTAGTGGCGCTCGCCGGTCTGCATATCTGGCTGCACATGTATTCCTATGCCTTGCTCTGCATCTCGGCTATCGGAGTGATTATTCCTTTCTGGTATTACAACGTGTTCGGCAATGCCATGCGGGGCAGGAAGCTCTTCATGGGCGACTCGGGCAGCCTCTCGTTGGGCTATATCCTCAGCTTCCTGATGATTCACCTGAGCACGGTGGATATCAGCCCTAGGATACCTGGCGACTACAACATGGTGCTTGCCTTCACCACGATGCTGGTGCCACTGCTCGACGTGGTGAGAGTGGTGGGGCATAGGCTGAGAAACGGCAAGAACCCTTTCCTGCCCGACAAGAGCCATATCCACCACAAGCTCCTGAGATGCGGACTGAGGGTACGGCAGGTGATGGTGTCCATCTGTATGCTATCGCTGATGTTCATCCTCATCAACGTGGCGTTGATAGGCAGTGTGAACATCACCTTCATCCTCCTCATCGACCTCGTGGTGTGGATCGTCTTCCACATCATCCTCGACATCATCCTGCACAAGAGGGGTGCGGAGAATATGGTATAGAGGGAATTATAATTTAGTGAAAATCCCGCCTCGGAGATTCTGAACAAGAGTCTCCGAGGCGGGATTTTTTGTTTTCTGTTTTTCCGATGGATATGGGAATCAATGTTTCTTAGCTTTTAGCAAAGGCTCCAAGAACTTATAGGTATAGCCTTTTTTCGCCTTCACCATTTCTTCTGGGGTACCTGCGAAGAGGAGTTGACCACCGCCACGACCACCCTCGGGCCCCATGTCGATGAGCCAGTCGCCCAACTTGATGACATCCAGATTGTGCTCGATGATTATCACGGTGTTGCCTTTATCCACCAATTCCTGTAGCACATCCATCAAGATGCGGATGTCCTCGAAATGCAAACCAGTGGTTGGCTCGTCGAGGATGTAGAGCGTCTTGCCGGTGTCTTTCTTGCTCAGCTCGGTGGCGAGCTTCACTCGCTGGCTCTCGCCACCAGAGAGGGTGGTGGAGCTTTGTCCCAACTTAATGTAGCCGAGTCCTACATTCTGCAATGCCTTGATCTGGTTAAGAATCTGAGGTACATTCTCGAAGAACTCCACTGCCTGGTTGATGGTCAAGTCGAGGACATCGGCGATGCTCTTGCCCTTGTATTTTACTTCGAGGGTCTCACGGTTGTATCGCTTGCCGTGGCAAACCTCGCAAGGCACATAGACATCTGGCAGGAAATTCATCTCGATGGTCTTGTAGCCGTTGCCCTTGCATTCCTCGCATCGTCCACCCTTCACATTGAAGGAGAATCTGCCAGGCTTGTAGCCACGAATCTTCGCCTCTGGCAAGCCTACGAAGAGCGAACGGATGTCGGCGAACACGCCTGTATAGGTGGCAGGGTTGCTGCGAGGCGTTCTGCCGATAGGACTCTGATCGACGTTCACCACCTTGTCTATGTTGTCGATGCCCTCGATGCTGTCGTATGGCATCGGCTTCTTCAGCGAACGGTAGAAATGCTGCGAGAGGATAGGTTGCAGGGTCTCGTTGACGAGGGTGGATTTGCCCGAACCGCTCACGCCTGTCACGACGATGAGTTTGCCGAGCGGGAACTCAATATCAACGTTCTTCAGGTTGTTGCCCTTGGCACCACGGATGATGATGCTCTTGCCGTTGCCCTCACGTCTCTTTTCTGGGAGGGCAATCTGCATCTCGCCATTGAGATACTGGGCGGTGATGGTATGGGTCTTCAGCATATCGGCTGGGGTGCCTTGGAAGACTACCTCGCCGCCCTTCCTTCCAGCCTTCGGACCTATATCGACAATCCAGTCGGCGGCACGCATCATGTCTTCGTCGTGTTCCACCACGATGACGGTGTTGCCGAGGTCGCGAAGCTCCTTGAGGCTGTTGATGAGCCGCTCGTTGTCGCGCTGGTGGAGTCCGATACTCGGCTCGTCGAGGATGTAGAGCACATTGACCAGTTGACTGCCTATCTGTGTGGCGAGGCGGATGCGTTGGCTCTCACCGCCCGAGAGGGAAGCCGACTGGCGATTGAGCGAGAGATAGTTGAGACCTACGTCGAGGAGGAAGTTGACACGGGAGCGAAGTTCCTTGATGATTTCGTGGGCTACTTTCGCCTTCATCGATGGCAGGTGCTGCTCCACGTTTTCGAGCCAGTCTCTCAGTTCGTCGATGTCGAGATTGGCCACTTCGGAAATATTCTTGTCCCAAATCTTGAAGGAGAGCGATTCTTGCTTGAGTCGCTGGCCATGGCACACCGGGCACTCGATGGTGGAGATAAACTGGTCTGCCCACTTCTTGCCAGCGGCGCTCTCGTCGTCTTCCATCACCTTCTGCAGATAGTCGATGACACCATCGTAGGCACAGAAATAGTCGGAGGAGGTGTGTACCTTCTCCTTGTCTATCTTCACGTTTTCGAGCGAACCATAGAGTATTTCCTGCATTGCATCCTCGGGGATGTCGGCGATAGGCGTCTTCAGGGTAAGTTCGTATTTCTCCAGCAGAGACTCTATCTGCCAGAAAATCATCTGGTTCTTGTATTTGCCCAATGGAGCGATTCCGCCCGCGTAGATGCTGAGCTTATCGTTGGGGATTACTTTTTTCAAGTCTATCTGGTTCACCTTGCCGAGACCCTTGCAATGCGGACAGGCTCCTTCGGGAGAGTTGAAGGAGAACATGTTTGGCGCTGGGTCTTGGTAAGCGATGCCCGTGACAGGATCCATCAGTCGCTTGGAGAAATTCTTCATCTCCGTGCTGCCTTTCTCGATGACTGCCACCATGCCGTCGCCCTGTTTCATGGCGGTGGAAACGCTCTTGCGGATGCGCTCCTCGTCTGATTCACGCACCACGAGTTTGTCGATGACCACCTCGATGTTGTGGTTCTTGTATCGGTCGATTTTCATGCCTGGCACAATCTCCAGTATCTCGCCATCCACTCGGGCGTAGAGATAACCTTTGCGGCGCATATTCTCGAAAAGCTCACGATAGTGACCCTTGCGCTGGCGAACAATAGGGGCGAGGAGATAGATGGCCTTGCCTGCATATTGGTCAAGAATCATGTCGATGACCTGCTCCTCGGTGTATTTCACCATAGCCTCGCCACTGCGATAGCTATAAGCAGTGGCGGCACGGGCGTAGAGCAGACGCAGGTAGTCGTAAATCTCGGTGGTGGTGCCCACGGTGGAGCGAGGATTCTTGTTGGTGGTCTTCTGCTCGATGCTGATGACTGGGCTGAGTCCCGTAATCTTATCTACGTCGGGACGTTCCATATTGCCCAGGAAATTGCGGGCGTAGGCCGAGAAAGTCTCGATGTAGCGGCGCTGACCTTCGGCAAAGATGGTGTCGAAAGCCAATGATGACTTGCCCGAACCCGAGAGTCCGGTAATCACGGTGAGGGAGTCGCGAGGTATCTCTACGTCGATGTTCTTGAGGTTGTGGACTCGTGCTCCCCAAACATTTATTTTTTCTTCTTCGTTCATTTTCTTCTCCTTTATTCTCCAGAATTTGTGGTTGTTTCGGCGAACCCCCTGAGGAGGTTCACGTCTCGCTTGATGTTATACGTCTTGCCATCGGCTCCTTTAGCCTTGACAAGGCAGAAATAGACGCCATCCTTGACGGGCTTTCCAT
>ERZ808245.494-NODE-494-length-19330-cov-6.275383_pt1 | contig 19330 bp, 11 predicted proteins | sample MGYA00521243_ERZ808245 | MGnify/ENA primary metagenome ERZ808245 (study PRJEB31516, sample SAMN03275576) | gut metagenome | biome: mammalia-associated habitat; material: feces | host: Papio cynocephalus | place: Kenya | collected 2012-07-07 ... | reverse complement strand
GACTTGTAAAAGAAGTAGTACAAATACGCTCTTGAGTTCTCAAACCACCACCGCAAGCAACGCGTGGAACCCGATGGACACCGGGCCACCGCGCTGAGCGGCAACAGATGAAAATATACATGGAAACCATGCGGAACGCAAGCCAGCGGGCATGAAAAAGCACGGAACCGTTGCAAACACACGGTTCCATCGGCGTGTCGAAAATGGTCTTGTCATATGACCATGGCCTCGAACTGCCAACAAAACCAGAATAAACCCGCAAAACCACATTCCGGTAAACAGCATCCGAACAACGGACGGACCTTTAAAAATCAAATCGAACTATTCCGAACATGACTTCATCTATTAGCGGTCAATGCCTCAAATACATAATGATCAACACATCGCACCCGTACTCTGAGAAACCGAAGCAGACCGCATCGCAACGGTCCTGCGCAATGTAAGAATGAATCCACAATGAGAGCGCATCGCACAATGCCCGGTCGCACCATCAAAAACCGCGGAAGAACACGAAAGATAAATGTTCTCGATTCCGTGGAAAACAACCAAAGGACCGCCATGTTTCCCCAGCCTGTCGATTCACGCGCATAATCTGCATACGTTCCACGCATGGTCTGCGCGGCTGGTCTGCGTGCATGGCTTGCATGCATGGTCTGCGCGGCATGACCCGCACGGAGACATTTGGAGAAAGACATCCGGCCGCGTGATTCACGGAATACGCAAGGCAGTTGGAAGTACGATAAGGAACCATGAGCGATCTAAGCGCATTGAATCTGAAGGAAGGCGACCTCGTAGGCGGCTATACGCTGATCTCCCGCCTCGGATCCGGGGCCATGGGATCGGTATGGCGCGTCCGCGACGACGGCGGGCACCAGTATGCGATGAAGATTCTGCGCGATTCGCTGGCCGAGGATGACGAATCCGCTCCGGAACGCGATGACCAGCTCACCGCCCGGGAACGGTTGCGCCGCGAGGCCATGGCATTGCAGAAGGTGCGCCATCCCGGAGTCTGCGGCATCGTGGACATGGAGCTGGACGATGCGCTGGCGTTCATCGTCACCGAACTTATCGAGGGCAGGAATCTGCGCGAGGACGTGCGTGTCAATGGCCGCTATGTGGGCGATGACCTGGAACGCCTCGCGCGCAAACTCATCGACGCGGTGAAGGCGGTGCATGCCGCCGGCATCGTGCACCGCGACATCAAGCCGACCAATGTGATGGTGTCGAACACCGGTCCGATATTGGTGGACTTCGGCATCGCCATGGGCGAGGGCGAAAGCCATGTGACGCATACAGGATTGGTTATGGGCACGCCCGGATTCATCGCACCGGAGGTCATCGACGGCGTGGAATCGGACGAAACGACCGATTGGTGGTCCGTGGCGAGCGTGCTGGCGTTCGCGGCAACGGGAGAGCCGGTTTTCGGCACGAAACCGATGATGGCGGTCCTGGAACGCGCCGCGGCTGGCAGCGCGAATCTGAGCGGACTTCCCATGGCGACGATGACGGCATTCCGATCCGCGTTGAATCCCGATCGCACGAAACGCTGCACACCCGATGAACTGCTGCACGCGATCGCCATGGATGCCTGGAACGCGCATATCAATCCGCAATCGTGGAACAACAACGAGGGCGCTGCCAAGGATGCCACGGAGGTGATGCCCCCTTTTGCTGAATTCCCCGCCGATTCAGGCAGTTCCACGGACACGACGGATTCGCTGGAATATGAGGGAAGCGATAATCCGCGCGAGCTGTGGAAGGCATTGGATGGCATGACCGGCGAGGACGCCATCGGCACGCGTACGCTGCCGCAGATCGCGCAGACCACGCGAACGCTTCGTTCCGCGGATGGTTCGGATGGTTCCGTAGGCGGTTCCATGAGCCGTTCCACGGACGGTATCGCCAATCCTTCCACGGATGTTTTCACGAATCGTTCCATATATGGCGCCGCTTCGACGGATACGGATACTTTCGCGGAGACGGTTTCGATGCCCGCAACGGCGACCATGCCGATGCGCGCGATGCCTCCGGCGCCGCCGACCGCAACGACGGCGATGAGCGCGCTTCCGCAGACGAAGGCAATGCCGTTGTCCACAACACGGCTGGCAACAACGCGGCAGACAACACCATTGGCAACATTGCCGCCGACCGCAACGGCTTCGACGGCGACCGTGCCGATGCCGACAGCATCGCAGCCAACGGCGCTTCCGGCATCGATCCCTCCGGCGTCGTCGCCGGAGGAACCAGAATCGCCGGCCATCGAAGAGGCGACGGCGGAAGATGATTTCGAACCGCGCGGCGCACAGCAATCGAATCCCGCCGATGTGCGACGCGGCATGCTGCTGCATCGTGGCACGCTGCCGACCATGATGTTCGCGATTCCCGTCGCGCTATGCGGTTTGTTCTCACCATGGATGGCCTTGTGCGCGACCATGCTGTTCGCATGGCTGCTGACAACGGTCGGATTCAACACGGAATCGCAGCTGGAACGCGAGGGGCGACGCGGCGGCGTGCGCAGGAACACGGATTGGCTGCTGCGCGTCGCGAGCCTCCCCTGGCATTTGCTCAAAGGCTTCTGGCATGCGCTTATGCGGTCTCTGGTGATGCTGGCGGTGACGGCACTGGGACTGGCGATTGCCACCGTCGCATTGGATCTGCCGTTCGCACTGGTGGACACGCAGATCTTCGGATTGACGGTTCCCCTGCCGACGTGGCTTGAGGAGCCGCTATCGCAAAGCGGATTCACTCAGGCATGCTTCTCGGCGGTCGGCTGGATGGTCTGCGCCATCGCCCCCGGCGCGACGATCATGCGATTGGGCGCGGGAACATTGCGTAGACATGCAAGCATGCGTTCCGCCCATGCATAACCGGACCCCGCGCGCAACCGCATCTTCACGGAATTTCCAGCGAACCGATAACGCCGCGCAGTTATCATGGTGCACGGCATGACGCCGTGAAATTCGAAAGGAATCTGGATGGCCGTAAAGAACAGGAACACGCAAAAGCGCGCCACCCGCGCCGAGCGCAGGGCCGCCGAGGCAGCGGCGATGAAGGCCCGCGCCGAACAAATGGAAAAGGAACGCAAGCAGCAGACCATCATCGGCGGCATCGTGGTGGCCGTGCTGGTGATCCTCGTGGCGATCGGCGCGTTCGCCATCTACCACAACATGCACAAAAGCTCGGCATCGCAGTCCTCCGATGAAACGGTGCAGCAATCATATGCGAAATTGCAGAAGGTGAAGAACACCCCGAAGTACGTCGACAAAAAAGGCGGACTGCTGATTTCCAAGAACGGCTACGGCAAGTCCGTCGAAAACGCGCCGACCGTTTCGATCTACATGGATTTCCTATGCCCGGGATGCGCGAATCTGCATCGCCAGCTCGATGAGGACCTGCGCAAGATGATCGACGCGGGACAGGTCAACCTCGACCTGCACTTCATGTCGTTCATGGACCGTTGGTCGACCGACGAATATTCGAGCCGTGTGGCGAACGCGGCGCTGTACCTCGCCGACCACGACAGCGACACCGACCACATGATCTCGTTCCTGGAGAAGGTGTACGCGGAGGACTTCCAGCCTGAGGAAGGCTCGAATTACAAGTCCGTCAGCGACGCGAAAATCAAGGAGCAGATGATCGCCGCCGGCGTCTCGCAGGAGGTTGCCGACAAGGCGTTCAACCGCGACTACGACGAATGGCTCGACGCGATCGACACGTACACGCCGAAGCGTCCTGAGCTGTGGCACGATTCCGGCAGCTACAAGGGCAGCATGACCACGCCGACCGTGACCATCAACGGCAAGTACTGGAACATGGACGACCTGTCGACTTCGCAGCAGACCATCGAGGATGGTCTGCTTGAAGCGATCGGCTTGAAGAAGGAAGACGTCGGCGTGACCGGCAAAATGCCTTCGATCGGTTCGAAGAAGAAGCCCATTTCCAACACCACTGGGGAATGATGCCCCCTACATGGCCAGCGTGCCCATAGGCACCGGTTTCGAGTTGACTGTTGTGGGCACGCTGGTTATGCTAGTCAATCGTCGCTTTGTAAAATATTAAGTGTACAAGCCTCCTTAGCTCAGATGGCCAGAGCGGCCGCCTTGTAAGCGGCAGGTCGTCGGTTCGATCCCGACAGGAGGCTCGAAACCCGTTCCATTACGGGCTTTGACCTCTTACCATGGGTAAGTGATCCAGAAGCCTTCCCCCAACTTGTGGCTTCTGGTGACCGGACAAGATGTCCCCCAACTTGTCTTGTCCGGGTGGGGGCAGGATAATCCCCTTCTCTCCTGCCCCCTTTTTCTTTGCTTTGTTCGGATTCCATGATTGCCGGCCGTCTCTTCCGGCTTCGCGCATCAATTCTCGCCGCACATCCGCCGTGGGGAGATTCATGCCGAAAATGTGGCGGTATGGGCAAAAACGATGCCAGGCCATGATTTCGTCCCAATCCGCTCGTTACAATGGCAAGGTTGCACACCTCGTATGAAGGCGGAACAAACATCGGAAAGAGGACGAATGGCAAGAAGGTGGACGCCACAGAGATTCGTAACGCATCGGCGCATTCGTGTCGCGATATGCGTCGCTTCGCTGACACTCACTTCGGCTTTGGCTTTCGGCGTCGGCGCCCGCAAAACCGTGGCGTTGACCGTCAACGGCGAAACCACCACCGTCACGACCTATGCGATGAGCGTCGACCGTCTGCTGCAGGAACAGGGCGTGAAGGTCAAAACCCATGATCTGGTCGAATCCACCACGCCGACCAGCATGCTGAAGAACCATGACGTCGTCACGGTGAAAAGCGCCTACCAGACCACCATCACCATCAACGGACAGGAGGTGCCGTTCTGGACGGTGGCCACCAGCGCCGAACAGCTGCTTGGTTTCTTCGAGGAGAACGAAGCGCAGGCCGCGAAGGTGACCGTCAACATCGGCAATGTGTACAACAAGCTGACCGGCGGGCTGATCATCAACCAGAAGGGCCCCGTCACCGTCATCGCGGACGGCAAAACCTCCGTGGCACCGAACGGCAAGCTTCCGGCGGCATCGATCCTCGATTCCAAAGGCATCACCGTCGGCAAGGAGGATCGCGTCAGCGTCGAAAAGGACAACGGCAAAACCGTGCTCCGAGTGCAGCGCGTCACCCATGGCACGGAAACGCGCACGGAAACCGTGCCGTTCGGCACGCAGACCATCGTGGACCAATCGTTGCAGCCAGGTGAGGTCGTGGTCCGGCAGGAAGGCCAGAACGGCGAAATCCAGAAGACCTACAGCGTCACCTACGTGGATGGCGTGAAGGAAAGCGAAGAGCTGACGGACGAGAAGACGACGAAAATCGCCATCGACCGCATCATCGCGGTCGGCCCTGAGAAGACCGCCGACGATACGGACAACAACGAATCCGACGATTCCGGCAACAACGATTCCGGCAACAGCGGCAGCTCGAAGAACGACGGGCAGTCGGGCGGCAGCAACTCGGGCAGCTCCAACTCGGGCAGCTCCAGCGGATCCCACCAGTCCTCGAACGGCAGCAATTCGAAAAACGATTCCGATACGTCGGATAAGAAGGACAACGGTTCGAGCAACTCAGGAAACTCTGGCAGCAGCAATTCAGGCAACAGCGGAAACTCCGGAAACTCCAACTCAGGAAACTCCGGAAACAGCAACTCCGGAAATAATAATTCCGGGAACTCGGGCAACAGCGGAAACAGCAATTCCGGCAACTCCGGAAATAATAATTCCGGCAGCAGCAACTCCGGCAACAGCGGAAACAGCAACTCCGGAAGTTCCAATTCCGGCAATTCCGGCAACAGCGGAAACTCCGGAAACAGCAACTCCGGCAATACCAACGGAGGATCCACGGCAGGATACCGGCTCTACCATCCGTCGCCGTCACAGGCCCAGACCTATGCGGCCGGCGCCGCGGCGCAATACGGATGGACCGGGCAGAACTGGACCGATCTGGTCAAACTCTGGAACCGCGAATCCAGCTGGATGTGGAACGCCTACAACCCATCCGGCGCGTATGGCATCCCGCAGTCGCTTCCGGGAAGCAAAATGGCCACGTTCGGCGCCAACTGGAAGGATGACGCGGCAGTGCAGATCGATTGGGGTCTGAGCTATATCGCGCAGAAATACGGAAGCCCTTCCAAGGCATGGGCATGGTCTGAGCAATACAACTGGTACTGATCCGATTCCCAATCGGGCGCAGCGCCAATTCCAACTTCCTCATCAACGCGAACGGACATACACCATGACAGAAAACGCGAACACCGCCGAACAGGGCCACCTGCTCGGCGCGGCCGACATCCGCCGCATCGCCGCGGACGCCGGCATTAGCCCGACGAAGAAATTCGGACAGAACTTCGTCATCGACCCGGGCACCGTGCGCCGCATCGTGCGCGAGGCCGGCGTGACCGCCGACGACCATGTGCTGGAAGTCGGACCGGGCCTGGGATCGCTGACATTGGCGATTCTCGAAACCGGCGCGACGATGACGGCGGTGGAAATCGACCCTCCGGTGGCCGAACGCCTGCCGAAGACCATCGCGGAGTTCATGCCGGAGGCGACCGGCCGCTTCCGCGTCGTCAACCGCGACGCGCTGACCATCTCCCCAGAGAATCTGCCGGATTTCAACGACGACGAATCCTTCATCCTCGTCGCAAATCTGCCGTACAACGTGGCTACGCCGATCCTGCTCACCCTGCTGGAACGATTCGACAACCTCGGCACGTTCCTCGTGATGGTGCAGAAGGAGGTCGCCGACCGTCTCAGCGAAAAGCCAGGTTCGAAGATCTACGGCACGCCAAGCGTGAAGCTCGCCTGGTACGGCACCGCGGAACGCGTCGGCACCATCGGCCGCAACGTGTTCTGGCCAGCGCCGAACGTGGACTCCGCGCTGGTACTGTTCAAACGTCATGAAGGCGGCCATGTGTCGTCCGCGAACAACGACGACGGCTCCACGGTGAATCGCGAGACCGTCTTCCGCCTTATCGACGCCGCATTCGGCCAGCGTCGCAAGACCCTGCACGCGGCGCTGAAGAAAATCGTGCCGTCCGAAGCGTTCGAACGCGCCGGAATCGATCCGACCCGTCGTGGGGAGACGCTCACCATCGACGAATTCGTGGCGCTTGCACGCGCGCTTGACGAGGTGTCGGCGGCATGAGCGACGCAACCAATACGGGCGATGCGAACAACACCGACGTCATGCCCAATACCGACCTTCCGGCGAACGGCATGCCTTCCGCCGTCAGCGTGGACTGCCCCGCGAAAACGAATCTGACATTGCACGTGGGCGCGCCGCGCGTGGAATGGAACGGCCGTCACGAACTCGACACCGTCTACTGCGCGGTCGGCGTATACGACACCGTCACCGCCACACGCAAGGCGCCCGGCTCGGGATTCTCACTGGACATCGAAGGCGCGTACCTGGGCGATCTGGCCTCTTCGGGCAACGACATGCGCCGCAACCATGCGGTACTCGCGCTGTTCGCATTGGCGGAAGCCTGCGGCCATGAGCCGGACGTGGCGTTAAGCATCGAAAAGCGCATTCCCGTCGGCGCCGGCATGGCGGGCGGTTCCGCCGATGCTGCCGCGACATTGCTGGCGCTCGACACGCTGTGGAACCTCCATTGGCCCATCGAACAGCTGCGGCAAGTCGCCGCCACGTTGGGCGCGGATATGCCGTTCTGTCTGACGGGAGGATACGCGCGCGGCACCGGCTTCGGCGAACGCATCGAAATCCTCGACGAACACGATGCCGCTGTGGACGAATTGGTGCGACGCGGATTTGCCGGCCGCCTGCTGGTCGGCGCGTACCACGCCGAACTGCGTACGCCGGAAGTGTATGCCGCCTTCGATCGCATCGGCGCGGGAAGCGGCGATGCGAATCATCTGCAAAAGGCCGCGGTCTCACTACATCCACGCAGCGGACAGGCAATCGACGAAGCGTTGAATGCCGGCGCCAGCCAAGCGTTCGTCTCCGGATCCGGCCCGTCCGTCATGGCCTTCGTGCCGGACGAGAACGCCGAACGCAAGGTGCGGAACGCATGGCAATCGGCACGCTGCGTCGACCGCATCATCACGACGAACGCCCCGGCACGACCGATCGTGCATGTCATCGCCTGACGCGCATCGCCGCTCCGCATGGCGCATGATGCGCGCACATATCACCGCGTGACAGTAAGGTGGATGCCAATTGATTATCGAAAAGGAACTCGCAAATGACTCAGGCTTATGATGAACGTGCCGAGCGCAAGGCATATGTCCTTCGCCGCCAGAAGATCGTGTTCACCATCGTCGGCGCCATCATGGCCATCGCCATGGTGGCATCCCTGCTGTTCTTCTTCCATGTCGGAGGATTGGGCGACGTCAAATCGGCCACGGTAGAACCGAACTACGGCAAGCAGGCCCCCTGTGCGACCAAGGATTCCTCGGACGGCAAAGCCAAGTATGTGGAGAACCGCAACATCACCGTGCGCGTGCTCAACGGCACGAAGTTCTCCGGATTCGCCACGGCCGTCAGCGACGCGTTGCAGAACCGCGAGTTCAATGTGCAGACCCCCGGCACCTACCAGACCAGCAAGGTCGAACGCACGATGATCGTCTACGGCAAGAACGCCATCAACCAGGCGTATACGGTGAACAGCAACTTCACCGACGCCGAGATGGTGATGGACGACCGTGAGGACCAGCTGATCGACGTGGTCATCGGCGCCACCTTCGATACCCTCAAGGACACCAAAAAGGTTCCGGCCGCCGGCTCGGAAATCACCAACATCGAAGGATGCGTCGCCGCAGACAAGATGACCAACCTGCAGAAGGCGCCTGAGCATGACGCGGTGAGCCAGAACTGACGAATCCGGCTGCGAACAGCCGGATTCGAATCGCCATCGTATCTTCTATTGTGCGGTGCATTCCATGAGTTTCCAAGAAATCCCCGTCTTCCATGATTGCTGGAAGACGGGGATTTTTCACCGTCAAGCCATTGACGAGGCTGCGAGGCCGGCCGAATCATCCGTTCGGCCTGCTACTTGGTCTGCTCTCCATACCAGCGGTTCAGCTCGGCAACGGCTACGTCATGCTCGACCGGACCATTATCGAGGCGGTATTCCAGCATGTGCTTGTACGCCTTGCCCACCAGCGGCCCCGGTTCGATGCCAAGCAGTTGCATGATCTCGTCGCCGTTCAAATCAGGACGGATCGCGTCGAAATCCTCCTTCTTCTTGAGATCACGCACACGTTGCTCCATCTCGTCCATCGCCGACGAGAACACCATCGCCTTGCGCCTGTTCTGCGTGGTCGCATCGGCACGCGTCAGACGGTTCAGACGCTCGTACAGCGGACCGGCGTCCTTGACATAGCGACGCACCGCGGAATCCGTCCATGGTTCCTCCACATAGCCATGGAAGCGCAGATGCAGGTTGACCAGCTCGCTGACGTCCTCGACCACGTGATGGTCGAAATGCAGGGCGCGCAAACGCTTGCGGGTCATCTTCGCACCGACCGCATCATGATGATGGAAGCTCACCTTGCCGCCGGGCTCGAAACGACGGGTCTTCGGCTTGCCGATGTCGTGCATCAGCGCGGCCAGACGCAACGTCAGATCCGGCGCGGGCACCGGACCATCAGGACCGGTCTCCAACGCGACCGCGCGATCGATGACGATCATCGTGTGTTCGAACACGTCCTTATGACGGTGATGCTCGTCGATCTCCAGCTGCAATGCCGGAATCTCGGGGAACACGATATCCGCCAATCCGGAATCGACCAGCGCCTCGATGCCGGCGCGCGGACGATCGGACAGCAGCATCTTGACCAGTTCATCGCGAACGCGCTCGGCGGAAACGATTTCTATGCGGTCGACCATGTCCGTCAACGCCTCGGCGGTTTCCGGCGCGATGCGGAAACCCAGCTGCGCCACGAAACGCACGGCGCGCATCATGCGCAGCGGATCGTCGTCGAACGACTGCCTCGGATCGACGGGCGTACGCAATACGCCCTTGGCCAAATCGTTGGCACCGCCGAACGGATCGACGAATTCCAGCTCGGGCACACGCAACGCCATCGCGTTGACGGTGAAATCACGACGGGACAAATCGCCCTCCAGGGAATCGCCGTAGTTCACCTCCGGCTTGCGGGAATCCGGATCATACGTATCGGAACGGTATGTGGTGACCTCAACCTTCACCTCCGTGCCGTCCTCACGGCGCCGCATCGCGCCGAGCGTGCCGAACTTGCGGCCCATATCCCAAAATCCGTCATGTCCGAAACGACGAAGGATATGCTCGAATTGTTCGGGGCGCGCCGATGTGCAAAAATCCAAATCATGCGATTTGCGATGCAGCAGCAGATCGCGGACGGGACCTCCCACCAACGCCAATTCATAGCCTTCCGCGGCGAACATGCGCCCTAATTCAATGGCCTCCGGCCATACTTCGAAGTTCACGCCATCCCTTTCCGGCATCACCAGTTTCTGCCCTACCAGCATAGCGTGTGCGGGTCATTTGGCATATGGTCCCCAATCCACCGACGCTGGAATGCATGTATCCGTCGGCGGATTGGGCGGTTCCCAAATTACCGACACTAAGGTGCCTCTGAACGTCGGTAGTTTGGGTGAATCCCGAATTACCGCCTGTGCCCGCCGACAGCGAACATGATGCGCAGGTTTCGCAACACTACTGACGAATAAAGGCGTTGCGTTTCGGGTTTGAACGCAGGTTGAGTATGGTTGGAATCATGATTACGCCCGCAGACCTTGCACGCATGCTTGCCCATGCTGCGGACGAGCATACCCAAAATCCGCTGGCTCCGGACGAACTGCTGTACACATCGGAGTCGCTCTCGCTGCAACGGCAGGCCATCATCACACCCAGCGTTCCCACGCCCGCGATGATGCCGCAGCGTCGCACCGCGGAAGGGCCCACCACATTCGCATCGCTGGACGCGCAGGAGTTGCCCGTGGTACGCGAGTACTCCGCGGGCGGCCTGGTCTTCGACGAACGCGGCCGTGTGGCGATCATCGCCCGCCATTCGCGCAGCGGGCATCTGGAATGGTGCCTGCCCAAAGGGCATATCGAAAAAGGCGAGACTCCGCAACAGACCGCCGTGCGCGAGGTGCACGAGGAAACCGGCATCCTCGGCGAAGTGGTCGGATCCATCGCCACCATCGACTACTGGTTCACCGGCACCAGCCAGCGCGTGCACAAGCTCGTGCACCACTTCGCGTTACGGCAGATCGGCGGCGAACTGACGGTCGAAGGCGATCCCGACCATGAGGCGGAAGACGCCATTTGGGTGAATTTTGACGATTTGGACGACGTACTGAGCTATCCGAACGAACGGAAGATAGCATGGTTGTACGCAAAGAAACTCAACAGACAGGCGCAACAGTGAACCATTCCGCACCACGGAGCGTTTCGCGCGGCGTACGCGCAGTATCGATGATTCTCGCCATGGCCCTGACCATGGCGTTGATGTTGTTATACGCCCCCGCACCACACGCCGAAGCGGACGAGATGCCGACGAACGACGGGACGCCGGTGAACATGGTGTCGATCGATTCCTCTACCGCGGTGCTGACCGACACCTCCGGATACCACCTGCAGGCAACGGTGACCAACACCACCGACCAGACGGTTCCCGCGGGGACGCTGTCGGTGGCAGTGAACGCCTTCTACACCTTCGTTTCGCGCAACGACATCCAAGAATGGGCGGAAGGCACCGGGCACATCCCCACATCCAATACGATCGGACAAGCCGACGTTCCCGAACTGCAACCCGGCGCCTCGACGAAGGTGAGCATCGACGCCGACGCGAATCAACAATCGCTCACGGCCATCAATTCATCGGGTCCCAAACCCGTGGAACTCGACTACACGGCCAACGGCGAGGAACTCAGCACCACGCACACCTTCGTGACCCGCACCACGGACGGGCTCAACACCCCATCGACACCGGCGATGAACATCACCGTCGTGCAACCGCTCGCCGCCAGCGGATGGACCACCGACGTCGATCTGATGAACAAACTCGTCGACGAAGGCGGCCTGAACTCGCGCAAGCTCTCGAAACTCGCCGTCCCCAGCGAAAACGACAACACCCGTCTCAAATCACTGGAACAGGTATTCGGCAAACACGACAAACTGCAGGTCATCGCCGACCCGACATATCTGCAGGCGATGACCATGCCGACGCAGGCCGACGGCATCACCCAGCCCGCATTGTTCGACATGACCGCATACACGGCATACAACGACAGCCGCGCGTACGCCAACGCGAACATCGACACGGCGGATTGGAAATCCGGCAAGGCGCTTGCGACCTACCGGTCGGCTTTGGGCGATCCTTCCGCCAAAACCAAAACCTACGCATGGCAAGGCGACGGCAATTGGACCATGAAGGCGCTTACCGAGGCGAAACGCCAAGGGTATGGCACCGTCATCGCCACCCATGATTTCGAGGGAAGCGACCAGTCCACCGTGGAGACCGGCAAAACCACGGTGAGCACGGAGGCCGGCGAGGTCACCGTGCTCACCGCGCAAAGCACGCTGTCGAATCTGGCGCAGGGCAAGGCAACCAGTGGCGACGCCGACGGCGAGGGATCGGACGCGGGACGACTGGCCCGTTTCATCGCGCAAAGCGCGTTCTACCAGATGGAACAGCCGTATGCCGAACGGAACCTGCTGGTATGCCTGGGCACCGATTCCAATCCATCGGACGTGGACGCGTTGATGTCCGCCATCGAGCAATCGTCCTGGCTGAATCTCACCGACCTGAACACGCTTGGCAAGGCAAGCGCCTCGCATAGCGGCGACGAGGCGGCTGCGGCGCTTCCTCAGGATTCCGGGCTTTCCGACGCGCGACGCTCGTCCCTGCAACAGACTCTGAGCGCGTTGACGGAATCCGCCAAGGGCATCGACCGCTTCAATTCGTTCATTCTCGCCGAACCGACCGAAAAATCGTCGTCCGGCAGCACGACGTGGCGCAAACAGCTCGTTTCGGCGCACAACCTACTGGCATTGCACGCGCTCGGCAACGAGGCTTCGTCCGGAAGCACCATGCTGGAAGGCGCCTCGCAATTGTCTTCGCTGCTGTTCAACGGCATCGCGATCACCCCGACGGAAAACGTCAACGTGGTCAGCGAAACGGCGAAGATGCCCGTCACAATCAGCAACAACCATCCGTATCCGGTGACGGTGAAGGTCTCGTCGCTGACCGATTCGATGCAGATCGTCACCTCCCGTTTCGACACCGTGGAAGTGCCCGCGCACGGCGAGGCCCAGGTGGCGTTCACCATCCGCGTTTCCACTTCCGGCGATGCGAACGCGACCATCGCCCTCTTCGACCGGCAAGGCACCACTTTCGGCGCCACGCAAACCACGCATATCACCAGCGCGCTGCAGATCAGCGACAAAAGCGGCTTCGTCATCATCGGCTTCGCCGTGCTTCTGGGCATTGTGGGATTGTGGCGCCAATTCAACCGTAAGAAGGATCCCGACGAATGAGTTCTTCCGTTGGCCGTAATTCACTGATCATGGCCTCCGGCACCGCGGCCTCCCGCGTGACCGGCCAAATCCGCACCATTCTGCTCGCCTGGGCGTTGGGCACCACCGGTTACGCCGCCAATGCCTACCAAGCCGGCTCGATGATTCCGCAGGTGATCTACACACTGGTCTCCGGCGGCATCTTCAACGCCGTGCTTGTGCCGCAGATCGTGCGCACCCTGAAAAGCGAGGACGCCGAAACCCGTCTCAACAAGCTCATCACCCTCGCCATCACGCTTCTGCTGACGGTGACCGCGCTCATGGCGCTGTGCACGCCGTTGTTGACCAAGCTGTACGTCAACGGCAGCGCGGACACCATGGCGCTGTCCACCGCGTTCACGCTGTGGTGCATGCCGCAGATCTTCTTCTACGGCCTGTACACGGTCGTCGGGCAGATTCTCGCCGCGAAGAACCATTTCACCATGTATGCGTGGAGCTCCGTCGGCGCGAACATCATCAGCTGCATCGGCTTCGGCGCGTTCATCGCATTGTTCGGGCGCGCGACGGAACATCCGCTGGAATTCTGGACCGCCGGCAAAATCGCGTTGACCGCGGGAACCTGGACGCTTGGCGTGGCGTTCCAGGCGCTGGTGCTGTTCATTCCGCTCACGCGAATCGGATTGCGGTACCGTCCGAAATTCGGCGTGCACGGCATCGGCCTGCGTTCGATGGGTCCCGTGGCCGCATGGAGCGTCGGCATCGTGCTCGTCGACCAGATCGTCAACGTGATATCCACGCGCGTCGCCACCAGCGCGCCGAACCAGGCATCCAAGCTGTACCACCTGAGTCAGCTCGATGTTGCCGGCAACGCCTCCTACCAGAACGCCTACACCATCTACATGCTGCCGTATTCGCTGATCGCGGTGTCGATCGCGACGGCGCTGTTTCCGAAGATCTCCAATGCCATCGCCGAACATAATCTCGCCGAGGCGCGCGAGGACCTGAGCTCCGCGCTGCGCAATCTTAATGTGATCATGTGCTTCTTCGCGACGGCGTTCGTCGTGCTGCCGCTGCCGATCATCCTCGCGCTGCTGCCGTCGATCAGCGTGCGCGAAGGATTGCTGATCAGCGCGCCTTTGGCGGCGCTCGGCATCGGCCTGCCGTTCGCCAGCTCGTATCTGGTGATCCAGCGCACGTTCTACGCGTTCGAGGACGGCAAACATCCGTTCATCTTCATGGCGATCACGATGACCATTCAGGGATTGACGATCGTCGTGGGCTCCGCGTTGCTTCCACCGACGCAATGGATCACCTTGATCGGCGTGGCCATCACGGTGAGCTACATCCTGCCGTATCCGCTGCTGGCGCATATGCTCGGTGCGCGGTTCGACGGCGACATCGACGGGCGGCGCGTGGCCACCGCGTATGCGAAGTCGATCAGCGCGGCCGTCGTGGCCTCCGCGATCGGCCTGCTGTGCAGGAACCGCGTCTACGCCGTCGTCGGCGCGCGCATCGGCGCCGACGACGGCACGATGAATTGGGGGCAGGCGGTGCTGTCGGCTATTTTGCTGACCATCGTCATCACCGTCGTGTATCTGGCGGCCCTGTGGGCGCTGCGTTCGGAGGAGCTCATGTCGGTCGCCGGCATGGTCGCCGCGCGCATTCCGGGGCGGAAGGAATCCGCCGAAAAGCCGACCAGCCCCACCGCTAGAATCGTCGATAGTGTCGAAAGCGACGAAGATACCATTCGTCATGAGAATCATTAAGCAATGAAGGAACCCATGAAACCTCAGCTGGGAGATACCATCAGCAACCGCTATGTCTTGGTTTCGCCGCTGCGCGAAGAAACCGGACTGCAGGTCTGGAAGGCAAGCGACCATGTGCTCGCACGCGATTGCCAGCTGTTCATCGTCAATAACCGCAAGGCCCTGTCAAGCGTCAACGCGGCGGCATCCATGCTGGCCATCTCCCATGACGCGCATTTCACGCAGGTGCTGCAATTGCAGCACGCCGGCGAGGTGGCACTGGTGATCACGCAGCTCGACGGCGGCATTTCCCTGGACGAGTATCTGACTTCCGCCAGCCTGCGCCCGCTGAGCTACGACGCGATGCGGTCCATCGTCGGCGAGGTCGTCGAGGCGTTGCATGTGCTGCAGAAGGACAATCTCACCCACTTCTCCATCAGCACGGACACCGTCCGTCTGACGCGCTCCGGTGTGGAAATCGCCGACGCTCCGGTGAGCTCGATGCTGGTGGATCTGTCGCGCGCTCAGTCGTTGGAAAACCAGGAACAGCTCGCGATTCGCCAGGTCGCCGCATTGCTGTACGCCATGCTGACCCGCCAGCCATCGACGTTGTCGACCGATTTCCGTCTCGACGCCCTGCCGCATGACGTGCCGATGGAATTCCGCGTGATCTGCAAGCGTGGACTTGAATTGGACGATACGGACGGCTTCCCGACCGTTCCGATGGCGACGCTGGCCGAATTGGAGGCGTTGCTCGACGATTACCGTCCGTTGAAGGAACTGACGGAGAAGGATGTGACGATTCCTTCCGTCGATTCGGAATGCTCAATCGTCGACGCCCCGCTGCTGCAGGTGCTCGACAAGGATCTCATCGCATTGCCCGACAATCTCGCGGAAACCGGTAGCGTTCCGGAGATGACGTTCGAAGCGCCAAGGCCGCACAGCGATCTTTCGGACAGCAAGGAGGCTCTGGCCAAGGGCGTGGCGGCGACCAGCGGCGCGGTGAAGTCCTGGTGGAACAGCGGCCGTGAACTGTTGAGTGAGGAAGACATCGACGGCGTCATCGATGATGACGATTCCCCGTTCTCCTTCCCGATCCGGGTCTCCGTGCCTTCCGTGGACGGTTCCTCCGACAACGGCGGCGAAACCCAAGTGGAGAAGACCGGACGCATCCCGGTGATCGGCCCTGACGGACGCGTCATCCAGCCGGGTGAGGAATCCGCCCGCGCCTTGAAGGCGGAGCAGGAGGCGATCGACGCGGCCTACGAGGCCGGGAACGGCGCGGTGCCGCCAAGCTTCACGCCGAAAAACGGTTCGTCAAACGGCACGGAGGTCGCCAACGCCAGATTGTTCGGCAAGCTGAAAACGAAGGTCGTGGCCATCATCATCGCGTTCCTCGTGGTGGCAGTGGCGGCGAGCTTCGCGGTGCGCGCGCTCGTCAACGACGGCGGTTCCGGCTCCTCGTCCTCCAATTCGAACAGCCCGTGGCCGGAGATGAATCTCGATGCGGTGCCGTTCGGCCAGTCCGACGATTCCAAGAATTCGTCCGATTCCTCGGATACTTCCGGCAACGCGAACGGTTCGCAGAAGTCGGATGATTCGGATTCGAAGAAGACGGATACGTCCAAGAAGCAGAGCGCTTCCAAGAAGACGGACGCTTCCAAGAAATCCGACGATTCCAAGAAATCGAGCGCCAAGACGGATGCCAAGAAGAGCAGCAAGAAGCAGGCCGATAAGGTCGTGACCAGCGACAAGAAGGTGAAGAAGGTTCCGAGCCCGAAGGAACCGGAGAACAACACCGCGTACGAAATCGACAACCGCCAGTTCGTCACCAACCCCGACGGCGAGCAAGGATATGGATACGCAGTGCATCTGAGCCAACCGCAGAAGGTGCATCGCATGAGCATCACCATCCGCACGTCCGGCGGCCAGGGATATGTTCGCGTGAACACCACGTCGAACCCCAACGAGGGCGAGCAGGTGGCGCAATTCGAATTCGACGCGAGTGGCACGACCAATGTGAAGTTCAACAAGACCGTGGAAACACAGGATGTGTTCCTGTGGGTGCCGATCAATAGCCTTCCGGGCAACCAGCTGTACATCGACGCCATCCAAATCTACTGATTCGCGGATTCGGCGAATCTGCCGGTTTCGGCGGTCGAGGGGCGCGGTTCCATGTGGACTGCGCCCCTCTTCGTATGAATGCGCATGCGCGCGTTCATCAATCCAAACGTTCCTGCGGAAATCATGCCACCACGCGCGCGGAAATGTTTCCGACGAATCGATTTCCCGCTTTTTCTCAGGGATTCGCACATAACCTATGTTTGAAAGCAAACGATTCCGGCAGTCGCCTTCCCTTCTTCCAAGGCATACGCGGAATCGCGAACCAGAGGATTATGGAGATAACGATGTCCCAAAACTTCACGTGGAACGCGGGCCCTGTGTCCATGACGTTCGAATACGCGGATGACCAGCCGGTCGTCATGCGTGACCTTGCCATCAACGGCGTCGCCGTGCACTTCCCGGAAAGCACGCCGATCGCGGAAATCATGACCACCGACACCGGTCATATGATCTCCTGCAACAAGCTCACGCACACCGTCATCGGCCGCGAGCTGCGCTACAGCCGCCACCAGACCAGCACCACCGGACGTCGCAGCGAACTGCGCATCGTGCTGGAGGACGAGGATCGCGACATCGAGGCGACCGTCCGATACAGCGTCGACGAGCGCGCACCGATGGTGCAGACCGACGTGACCGTCACCAACATGGGTCTTGAACCGGTGCTGCTCGATTCCGTCGTCAGCTGGAGCAGCACGTTCGGCGTCGCGGCGGACGCCGCGGAGGGCACCGAGCCGAAGCTTGAGGGTTGGAACCTGCTCGAAGGCCGTTTCGACTGGCTCGCCGAAGGCCGTTGGAGCAGCCGTCCGGTGCGTGACCTGCTGCCGAACATCGGTCCGGAGCTCACCGAGGTCGATCCGCGTCAGAGCCATCAGGTCGTTTCCACCGGCACGTGGTCCACGGGCACGAAGGTTCCGCTGGCCATTCTCGAGTCCAAGGAAATGAAGCTGGCCTGGCTGTTCCAGATCGAACACAACGGCGCCTGGCGCTGGGACGTGCAGGACAACACCAAGGACGGCTGCGTGGCGCTGTCCGGTCCGACCAACGAGAACCACGCTTGGTTCCAGGAACTGCATCTGGGCGAATCCTTCACCACCGTGCCGGCCTCCTTCACCATCGCCCATGATTTCGACGGCGTGGTCGCCAACGTCACCGACTACCGCCGCGAGGTGCGTTCGCCGCACGTCGACAACGCCGAGCCGAGCGTCGTGTTCAACGATTACATGAACACCATCTACGGCGATCCGACCACCGAGAAGGAACTGCCGCTGATCGAGGCCGCGGGCAAGGCCGGCATCGAGATCTTCGTCATCGACTGCGGCTGGTACGACGACACCGGCAACTGGTGGCCGTCCGTCGGCGAGTGGATGCCGTCCAAGACCCGCTTCCCGGGCAAGAAAGGCATCGTCGAGGTCATCGACGCCATCAAGGACGCCGGCATGATCCCGGGCATCTGGCTGGAGCCGGAGGTGATCGGCGTAAAGTCGCCGATGGCCGAGAAGCTTCCGGAGTCCGCGTTCTTCCAGCGTCACGGCAAGCGCGTCGTGGAGCAGGAGCGTTATCTGCTCGATCTGCGCGATCCGGCGGCGCGCAAGCATCTCGATTCGGTGATCGACCGTCTGGTCGGCGAATACGGCATCGGCTACTTCAAGTTCGATTACAACGTCTCCCCGGGCGCCGGCACCGATTATGACGCTCCCGCTCCGGGTACCGGCCTGCTCGGCCACAACCGCGCGTACAGCGAATGGATCGACGGCCTGCGCGAACGCTACCCCGACGTGATTCTGGAGAACTGCTCCTCCGGCGGCATGCGCGAGGATTTCGCGCAGACCTCCCGCTTCCAGGTGCAGTCCACCTCCGACCAGCAGGACTTCCGCCTGTACCCGGTCATCGCCGCGGCTTCGCCGATGATGGTGCTGCCGGAGCAGGCCGCCAGCTGGGCGTACCCGCAGTCCGACATGGGCGCCGAGGAGACCGCGTTCAACA
>ERZ808245.489-NODE-489-length-19552-cov-21.898343_pt1 | contig 19552 bp, 18 predicted proteins | sample MGYA00521243_ERZ808245 | MGnify/ENA primary metagenome ERZ808245 (study PRJEB31516, sample SAMN03275576) | gut metagenome | biome: mammalia-associated habitat; material: feces | host: Papio cynocephalus | place: Kenya | collected 2012-07-07 ... | reverse complement strand
ATCCGCCGCGCCCGCCTCGCCCTGGAGCAGTAGCCGCCCCGCCGGACGCAAATGGGGCGGGTTCTTCCGCGGAGGCGGGCGGGGCCCCGGCAGAACGGCTGGCGGCTCTCCACAAGACCGCGGATTTTTGCTATAATGTCAAACGACATGCATGAAGGATGGAAAATGAATATCGACCGCGCGACGCTCGCCGCGGCGGCGCCCTATCTCGTCTGGATGGTCCTGTTGCTCGCCCTGCCCGCGCAACCTGCGTTCTATGCGCTGCGCACGCTCTGCGCGGCGATTTTGCTTGTGCCGGCACTGGGATTCCTGATCCGGTCGCCGCGGACGGATTTTGGCGAAGAACCGCCGCGGGCCGGACCGGTTCTGCTCTGGGGGACGCTGACGGGGCTGGCCGTCTTTCTGCTCTGGGTCGCACCCGAAGCGTGGGGATGGTACCGGGAATGGTTCATTCTCGGCGACCTGCCCGCGGCCGACGCGCCCGCGCCGTACGACCCCGCCAATTGCGGCTGGCCGCTCACGCTCGCACGCCTCGCCGGGAGCGCGTTCGTCATCGCCCCGGCGGAGGAATTGTTCTTCCGCGGCTTTCTCTACAGGCGGCTCCAGGCGAAGGATTGGACGCACGTTCCGCCACGCCGCTTCGACGCGTCCGCGTTCCTGTGGACGGTCGGGCTTTTCGCGCTCGAGCACAACCGCTGGCTCGCGGGAGCGCTCGCGGGAGCGCTGTACGGGTGGGTTGCCCTGCGCAAGGGCCTTTGGGCGGCGATACTCGCGCATGTCGCGACCAACTTGGTCTTGGCGCTTTATGTCATTAAGTTCGACGAGTGGGCATTCTGGTGAGGATTGAAGACGTATGATTTCGACGGTTTACATAGAAAAGACGGTTTACGGCGGCGACGGGCTCGGCCGGCTCGGGGACGGGCGCGTCATATTCGTTCCGGGCGCGTTTGCGGGCGAACGGGTCAAGGCCGAAATCGCCGGAGAGAAGAAGACTTTCGCCAAGGGGCGGCTCGTGGAGGTCGTGTCCGCGAGTCCCGAGCGGCTGGCGAAGCCGTCCCCCTTCGTCCCGGGCATGGTCTACGCGGGGCTCAGCGCGCGCGGCGAACAGGCGGCGAAAGAAGAGCAGCTGCGCGATTTCTTCGCGCGTGCACGGATTCCCGTCGGGGCGTTCCCGCCGGTCGCGCCGCCCGCGCGCTTTCTGAACTACCGCAACAAGGCGGTCTACCACTTTGCGCGGCAGAACGGGCGATGGGTCCTGGGGTATCGCGCGGAACCCGCGCATGCGATTGTCGACGTCGCGGACGATCCGCTCGCGCACCCGGAGATAAACGCCCGGCTGGGCGACATCCGCGCACGCGCATTCGCCCTTCTCACGCAGGGTGCGCCCGCCGTGCGGCGCGCCGTCGAACGGCAGGCGAATCTGACCGTGCGCTGGTCCGCCGTCTCGGGCGTGCGCTGGTGGATAGGCGAAGCGCCCCGGGACGCCGTCATCCGGGAAACCACGCTCAATCGCGTCTTCGAGGTGCCCGCGGGCGGTTTCTACCAGGTCAATCCCGAGGTCGGCGAAGAACTCGTGCGCGCCGTCGCGCAGGAATATGCGCAAAAAGCCGTCCAAACGCCGGAGATCGTCGACCTGTACTGCGGCGTGGGCGTGTTCGGGCTTTGCTGCCGCCCCTCGAAGCTGACCGGAATCGAAAGCGGACGCGAGGCCGTCGCCTTCGCCCGCCGGAACGCCGAAGCGCAGCGGATGCCGGGGGCCGTGTTCGCCGCGGGGCGGATCGAGCACATGAAGACGCGTCTGCCTTCCGCCGCGCATGCGACCGTGATAGTGGATCCGCCGCGCGGCGGGCTCGGGCCGGGCGTGGCCGACGCCCTTCTGCGCCTGCGCGCGCCGTACATCTTCTACGTCTCGTGCGATCCGGCGACGCTCCTGCGCGACGTGCGCCGGCTGGCGGCGGAGTACGACGTGGAAAGCGTGCGGTGGTTCAACATGTTCCCGCGCACCGCGCGATTCGAGACGTTCGCCGTGCTCAAGCGGCGCCGGGACTAGACCGCGGAAGGCGACGCCCGGAAGACGACCTGTTTCCGCGCGTCCGGCAGCAACACGACCGGCGTGCCCGGCGCATACGCGGCAAAACCTTCCGCACGGACGACGACAGGCAGATTCGCCCGGTCGAGAAGGACATGCACGAGGGTCTCGGCCCCCAAGGGCTCGCAGAAATCGACATGCGCGGCCAAGACGTCCGGCGGGGCCGTTTCCGCACGCGGCGCCAGGCGGATATGCTCGGGGCGCACGCCCACGGTATGCGCAGGATCCAGAAAACCGGGCGGGAAGAGGTTCATCGGCGGCGTGCCGACAAAACCGGCCACGAAGACGTTGGCCGGGCGCTCGTAGATTTCGAGCGGGGAAGCCGCCTGCTGGAGTCTGCCTTTGTCCATCACGACAATGCGCTCGCCCATTGTCATCGCTTCGGTCTGGTCGTGCGTGACGTAGATCATGGTTGCGCCCAGGCGGCGATGCAGGCGGATTATCTCCGCGCGCATTTCCACGCGCATTTTCGCGTCCAGATTCGAAAGCGGTTCGTCGAAGAGGAAAACGGCCGGGTCGCGCACGATGGCGCGGCCGAGGGCAACCCTTTGGCGCTGTCCTCCCGAAAGCGCCTTGGGCAGACGCTTCAGATAGGGGGTCAAGCCGAGGGAAGCCGCCGCGGAAGAGACGCGGCGGGCGATTTCGTCTTTCGGGACGCGGCGAAGCTTCAGCGCGAAGGCCATGTTCTGCCCGACGGTCATGTGCGGGTAAAGCGCATAGTTCTGGAAGACCATGGCGACGTCGCGGTCTTTCGGGGCGGCATGCGTCACGTCGCGCCCGCCGATGAAGATCCGGCCGGCCGTCGGCACTTCAAGTCCCGCGACCATGCGAAGCGTGGTGGACTTGCCGCATCCCGAGGGGCCCACAAGGACAAGAAATTCGCCGTCGCGGACCGTCAGCGAGAAATCGTCGACCGCGGGAAGATCTCCGCGCGCATAGGACTTGCGGACTTTATCGAAAACGACTTCAGACATCGCCGCGTCCTTGGATGGCGCGTTTCAGCGTCAAGGGGTCCGAGTAGGCTATGCCCGAATCGGCGGGGAGCCCGAACGCGAGGCGCGTCACCTTCACCGGCGCGCCCTTGAGGAGCTCGGCGATATAGCCGGCGGTGGCGTCCCCGTCCATGTCCGTCGACAAGGCCAGGAACACTTCCTCGAAGCCTTCCTGCGCAATGCGCTCGAAGAGGCGCGCGATGCGCAGTTTTTCGGGACCTTGGCGCCGGGCCGGGGCCAGCTTGCCGCCCAGCACGTGGTAACGGCCGCGGAAAGCGCCCGAGGCCTCCAGCGCGACAATGTCGGAGGGCTCCTCGACCACGCACACGACGCGCCCGTCGCGCGCGGGATCCGCGCACAGGGCGCAGGGATCCGCGTCGCGCGTGGTGAACGCGCCGCACCGCGAACAGCAGCACACCGATTCGCAGGCGATTTTGAGGGACGCGAGAAGCGGGTCCGCCAGGCGCGCGCGTTCGCGCACGAGCGCAAGCGCCGCGCGCGCCGCGCTCCGGCGGCCCAAACCCGGCAGTTTCGCCAGGCACTTCTCGAGTTCCTCGACGGGGCGGAGCATGTTATTTGCCGAAGAGGCCGCCTTCGGCCTGCATCATCTTCGCCATTTCGGCCTGCGTGGCGTCTTTCACTTTCTTGAGCGCGCCGTTCACGACGTTGAAGAGCATCGTCTCGAAACGCGCCGGCTTGCCCGCCTTGACCTCTTCGTACGCCTCCGGCGCTATCACGATGCGCGAGACGGTCATGTCGCCGCGCGCGGAGACGGTGATTCCGCCATTGGAATATTCCGCCGAGATCTTTTGGATTTCATTCTGGATGCGCTTTGCTTCCGCGCGCATTTTCATTGCGTCTTTGAGTTGTCCGAGCATTCCCATTTCAGGATTCCTTTCTTGGTGGTGATTTGATTCGTTTCTTAAAGTTCGATTGCGCGTCCCGTCAAGCTCTCAAAAGCCTTGCGGTAGATCTCGCGCGTGCGGTTGATGACATCTTCCGGAAGTTCCGGCCCCGGCGGCTGGTGGTTGAAATGAACGGAGTCGAGCCAGTCGCGCACGTATTGCTTGTCAAGAGAGGGCGGATTCGAGCCCACCGCGTAGCTGGCTTCCGGCCAGAAACGCGAGGAGTCGGGCGTGAGCACTTCGTCCGCCAAAACAAGCGAACCGTCGGCGTCCTTGCCGAACTCGAACTTCGTGTCGGCGATGATAATGCCGCGCGGGCGCGCATAGTCCGCCGCTTTCGTGTAGAGACCGATGGTCGCATCCCGCAGGGCGCGCGCCATCTCCGCGCCCACGAGCTTTTCGGTTTCGGCGAAATCGATCGCCTCGTCGTGCGTGCCGATTTCGCCTTTCGTCGTCGGGGTGAAAAGAACCTGGTCCAACTTGGAGGCGTTTTGGTATCCCGGGCGGAGTTTCTCGCCGTTGACCGTCCCTTTCGCCGCGTATTCCTTCCAGCCCGAGCCCGTCAAATAGCCGCGCGCGATGCACTCCACGGGAAGCATGTCCACCTTGCGCACCAGCATGGAGCGGCCGCGCAAGTCTTCCGCATAGGGCTGCAGCACGTCGGGATACTCCGCGACATCCGCCGTGACGAGATGGTTCTTCATGCCCAGGAACTCCATCCAGAAGAGCGAGAGCTGATTCAGCACTTTGCCCTTCCCGGGGACGCCCGTCGGGAGTATGACGTCAAACGCGCTGATGCGGTCGGACACGACCATGAGCAGCTTGTCGCCCAGATCGAACACATCGCGCACTTTGCCGCTTTTCACCGGCAAGCCCGGTATCGCGCACTCCAAGAGCGCATGATTTTTGTCGTATTTCATATCTACCTTTCCATTGTTCTTGAAAGAGGAGCCAAAAACGCGCGCACCGCGCGGTCGGACAAGACAAAGACGGCATCCGCCGCGCCGATCGTGGCATAGGCGCCGTTTTCGACGACATCGCCGATGAGGATGTTGCGGCGGACGGAACCGGGCGCGGTCAAATCTATGCCCACCGTGACGCGGGGGTCTTCAAGACCATAGCGGCGCAAGTCGGCCGGCTGGACTTTCAGCTTCACGAGGCGTTCCGCCCTCAAGGGATGCAATTCGTCCAGTATCGCCGCCAACGCGGCGGGATCGATCCGGGGCGGCGCGCCCGCTTCCGGATCCGGATGCTCCACGACCCATTCGCGGCGCGCGCCATCGCACACCAGAGCCAGCGGAGACGCGCTTCCGCGGTGCGAGAAGACAAGACGGCAAACCTCGGCGGGCGGGACGGAAAGCATGCAACGGCTGCGCAGATTGTCCAGGGACACCCCTTGCAAGAGCCTGCTGCGCGGGATCCTCGCGACAGGCCCCGTCTCCTTGACGGTGCCCAGCGAAACGGAAACCATCACCTCGTTCGTGCTGTATTGGAGCGGCGATTGCAGCGCGAGCAGGGTCGACAGAAGCGTCTCCACCGCGGATGCGTCCGCCGGCGCCGACACGGGAGAGTCCAGCCTCCACTCTCCGTCTGCGGATTTGAAAAGCGAATAGACCGCGTCCGCGTCTTCCAGCCGCAGGCGCTCCACGGCGTCGCGTTCGAAAGGATAGACGCGCGGATCGCTGAAGTCGGCGGCCGCGGCCGACTCGCGCAGCTCCGCCGGGACGCGGGCAATGGCCGATGCGTTCTGGACGAGCGCATAGACCAGATTCGACGACGCGGCGGAGCCGAACGAAACCTGGCCGTCGATTCCGCCGGGGCCCCTCAACGTCACGGTCACGGCGCTTTCGGAGTCCAGGCCATATCCGGCCAGGAGCGACGCGGTGGCGACGGCAGGTTCGTTCGAGGCTCCGACAGGCCATACGAAAGATTCGGTCTCAGCGGCCTGCAGCGCCTTCAGGAACCGATCGACGCGCGCGCCCACCACGCGCACCGCGTCGGGATTTCCGTCATGCGCACATGTCCACACTCCCTTTCGGCAAGTGAATCGGGAAAAGGCATGCAGACCTCTTCTCACGTCGAACGAAGTCGGGTCCTCGGCAACCCCGTCCGCGAAAAGCGACTTCTTGCGATAAGCGCCGGCCGGGAGGTTCACGCATTCCCAAACGCGGACGTCCACCACATAGATGGCGTTCTCGCCGTCCAGTCTGACGTACACGCCCTTTCCGCCGGGCGTCGGCATGCCGATGGCGTACGACACATCCTTGCCGGAAGACAGGGACAGCGTCACCTGCGCACGGGGTTCGTCGAGACCGAAATCCGCACGCACCTTTCCCAGGCGGGACAGTTCCACTTCGTCGAAAGAGCTTTTGACAAAAGCGGTCGAGAACGCGTCGAGGAGCCGGAGGATCAATCGCTTGTCAACCTGCGCGGCATAAGGTTTTTCCAGTTCCCACCGTCCGTTTTTGACGAAAGACACCGGCGCGTCGCCGCGCTTCTCTATTGCGATGGACGAAACGTCGTCGATCGGCTCCGCGAGCAGAACGGTGCGCACGATAAGCGCGTGGGAAGCCCTGCCGCGCAGCGAAACGCAGACATGCGCCGCGGAGAGCAACGCAAGCGCGACGAAGAACCAGCCATACAGACGGCGCATATTCATTTCCGGCGCCTCCCGACCAATGCCCGGAGCAGCAAAACCAAGCCGCACGCGCCGGGAAGCACGACGGCCGAAACAAGGACAAAACGCATGCGGCCGGAACGGTCCAGGCCAACCACCAATTGATCCGCCGCCACGCCGGTCTCCGCCAACGCGTCCACGCCCGCAAGATAGGAAATGCAGTTGAGAAAGAACTCGCGATTCGCCGAGACGGAATTCTCGAGACGCGCATTCTGGACAAATCCGACATCGCCGACCACAATCAGGCGCGCCGGCCGCGCCGCCACGTCTGCGCCCGGCGCCGAACCGTATTCCGACAATGCCGCGAGACAAACGCCGTCCGCACGGCAAAGGTCGACGAACGCGACGGGGCCGGTCCCCAGAATGCGCGTGGATTCCACGGAAGGCTCGAGCGCAATGGACGAATCGAAGACGAGACGCTCCCCCTCAAGAGGATTCACTATCGCATGGTTTCCAAAGCCGGAGACCACCCTGTCCGTTCCCGTCAGGGAGTTCTTGGGGGCCGCGCGCACGGCTTTCGGGCGGATGCCCCATGCCGGCAACATGCTCGACAGGCCGCCGCGATCGGACGCGAGCAAGACCAGCAGGCGTCCGCCCTGCCGCAAATAAGACTCCAGCCGGCTTCCCTCCAGGCGCGAGAATTCAGTTCGCGCGCCGGCCACGACAATCAGCGCGCAATCTTCGGGGATAGGCTTGTTGTCCGACAAATCCAGGGTTTGGTTGCGATACCCCTCCATCACGACCGCCCGCGCAATAGAGCTCAACCCCCAAGCGCCGTAATCCACCAAGCTGCATTCCTTGTGTCCGGTCGTCCAATAGACCGAACGGCTGCGGGACGGCAACGTCAAGCGCTGGACGGCCAAGGCGCAAGCCTGTTCGCCGAAACCGGCGTCCAGAGGGACGGTTTCCCGTCGATTGCCCTTTTCAAAGACGATCGAATCTTCGGCCACACCGGCATTGACAAGCCGGCTTGCGGCGGCAGGGTCCCAGAACGGGTCGACATACCGCACCAATATGTGCGCGCCCCCCAAGGCCGCCGTTTCACGCGCAAAGGCACGAATCAAGCCCGCCGAGGTCCTGAAGCCGGGATTCTTGCGCGACGCAAAGACGACAGCCCGGATTTCGCCCTGGGACTCGCCCATGATGTGCCGGGTGCGCGCGGAGAACCGCTCGCCGGACCCTATCTCGGCGGGAAGTTCCAGAACCAGCCCAAAGCGCGCAACAAGCATCCACGCCAAGGTCGCAACGGCAAGGGAAAGAACTGACAATCCCCGCACCGCCCAGCGCCTGGGGCGATTCGCGACGCCTATGTACCGGCGTTCGCAAATGCGGTTTGTGCATATATACAAAGCGGCAAGCGCCGCCAGGATGTAAAAAGCCAAGGCCGAAAGAGGGACATGCCCCGTCACAAAATCGACAACGTGCGCATCCAGCGGCATGGGGCCGAAGCGAAGCGAACCTTGGGGCGCGCATGCCTGCAGCGCAAACCATCCGCAACGCGGCATCAGCACGGCGAGACACAAAGAAATGACAGCCGACAGTGCGGCACTGCCTGTCCACGCGCTCGACGAGACCGACACGGCGCTCCACAGCACGGCCTGCAATGCCAGAATGAAGAATCCCGCCCCGAAGGCAGACAGCGAATAGTCCAGCACCAGCTTGGCATTGAAAAAATACAGCGTCAGTAGCGTCAACGCCAAAGACAACAGCAAATCGCGCAACGTCAACAGCAAAACGCCCAGGAATTTACCCATGACATAATCGCGCTCGGGCACCGCCACGGACAGCATTTCCTCTATTCGTCCCGAATGTATTTCATCGCTCCATGTATTCATCCCGAGGAATACCGCCAAAAACGGCAATATCGGAGAAACGGAGACGCTCCACAGCAAGCCGGGCGCCTGTCTCGTGCCCTCGGCCGCAAAGAGATCGCAAGCGAACAGCCCCGCCGCGCAAACGCAGAAAACGGGCGTCAGAAGCGCATTTGTGAATGCCGTGCGCGCACGGCCGAACACACGCCCCGCCGTCAGCCAGATCGGGCTCATGCGGCCCCCCCCTGCAGCAAGGCCGCCGTGCGTCGTTCAAGAAGCATGCGATCCACCCCGGCGACAGGCACGGAATCGGCGATCACGCCATCTTTCAGCACCAGAAGCCGCGTCGACCATCGAAGCATATCGGCTATTTCATGTCCCGTGACGACAACGCATGCGAAAGAGGCGACGGTTGAAATCATCTTCTCCGCCATTGTGCGCATGCCGACGTCGAGTCCGGCGCAAAAATCGTCCAGCAGGAGGATTCGGGGACGGAGCAGGATCGCATCCGCCAAGGCGACGCGTTTCTTCTGCCCAAACGACAGCGCGCGTATGGGCATTCCCATGACATCCGTCACGCAACACATTTCCGCCGCTTCCGACATGCGGCGGCGTATGCGCTTTTCCGGCTCGCCTTTCAGCCGGGCGCGGAATTTCAAATAAGCCTTGACCGTCATATCTTCATAAAAAGCAGGCGCCTCCGGCAAATACCCGACCTGCGAACGATAGGACAATGCATCGCCCGCGATATCGCGTCCTTCAAGCAGCACCTGGCCCGCGCAAGGCATGAAAACGGTCGCCAGGAGTTTCAAAAGCGTCGATTTCCCCGCGCCATTCCCGCCCACGAGACCGACTATCTCGCCTGGCGAAACAACGAACGAGACATTCCTCAAAAGAGGCTGCCCGCCATAAGAAAACGACAATCTTCTAACTTCCAGCATAGACCTTGTATTATACCAAAATTTCGCCAAGCCGTAGACCATGGGAGGCTTTCAGAAGCACGGTATCGCCCGGCTGGAACAGCCGGGGCAGGTCCACCTTGAGCGACGCGACCGTCGGATAGCGGCGGACGGCGGCGCTATCCGGGAATGCAGACCCCACGACAATGACCGCGTCGAACCCCAAAGACCGCGCCAGACCAAGGACTTCCCCATGATAGCGCGGCGAATCGGCGCCCAATTCGAACATGTCGCCCAAGACGGCCAGCTTCCGTCCCGAAGTCTCCATCGCGGCGAATGTCTTCAACGCGGCCGTCATGGAATCCGGATTGGCATTGTAGGTGTCGTCGATGAAATGTACGCCGCGCACATCCACATTGCGCCACCGCGCGCCCGGCATCCGCAGCGAGGAGAGCGCCGCGAGGGCCTGCTCGCGCCGCACGCCGAGCGACTCCGCCACGGCGAAGGCCAGTGCCGCGTTCGAGAGATTGTGCCGCCCCGGCAAAATTGCGGACAAGGCGGGGGCCAGCCATCCCGGCGCGGGATCTGCCTCATGCAGGCGCGATCCGCTTTTAGCCCGCAGAATGTCCGCCTGCGCGCATGTTCTGCTCGCCACGCACAAATCGCGCGCATAGGCGAACAACGTGCTTTTTTCTTCCGCTATGCCGGCCTGAGAGCCAAAGAATTCGATATGCGCCGTACCGACATTCGTAATCACCCCGATGTCCGGACGCGCAATCCGGCAGAGATGCGCAATTTCGCCCGGATGGTTTGTCCCCATCTCCAGGACCAGGAAATCGGCATCGTCCGGACAATTCAAAATCGTGACAGGCATGCCGATGTGATTGTTGAAATTCCCTTCCGTCGCATGGACCTTCCCGATTGAACCCAGAAACGCACGCAACAACTCCTTGGTTGTCGTCTTCCCGGCAGACCCCGTAATGGCGATCACCTTCGCTTTCAGGCGCGCGCGCTTTTCCCGGGCTGCGCGGTCCAACCCGGCATATCCATCGACAATCCCCGCGGCACCCGCCGCGCGCGCTTGGGGGATATAGGCGTGCCCATCCTGTTTTGCACCCTTCAACGCAATGAAAAGCATGCCCGGACGCACCAACCGCGAATCAAAAGTCGCTCCGGAATATGTCGATGGAAGCATACTTCTTAGAACCTCAGCCTTTTCTTGATTTGCACGGCAATATCCTTGAAAAAGACAATTGCCAAGACGGCGCCGAGCGCCAGCAGCGTGTCGCCAATCAACTCGCAGACCGCGCAAACGACCCGATCGCCCGCCGAGAGACGGATGCCGCACAGACGGATTATCTCCGGGACCATATCCGACAGCCACCGCACGAGAACACCTAAAATCAGGGCTATCGGCCACGCGAACTTCAGCCAGGCATGGAATTTTGGGAAACGATTGCTCTCCACGACGGCCGGAGCCGCTTTGCGCACGGCATGGCAGATTTTTCCGGACGATGTGCGCTGGAACGGTTCCGCGCGCAAAACAACACGGGATATGCGCTGATAGACGGGCAAGATGCGGTTCAGAGACGCGACCGCCGCCTGGACCTGCGCCTCGGGGATGGAGGCGTAGATTTCCGCCACGATTTGGCGGCTTTCCCCCTCGCCGGACACCACGACTTCCAATACGCCGGGCAAGCCCAGTATTTTCTCTTCCAGTTCCTCCGGCGCAACCTTCTTGCCGGAGTTCAAGACAATGGTGCGCGAAGCACGGCCCGCAACCCACACAAACCCGTCCTCGTCGATGCGGCCTCGGTCGCCCGTATGGAACCACCCGTCGCGGTCGATCGCCTGCGCCGTCTTCTCGGGCATCTTGTAGTAGCCCTTCATGACGTTCGGCCCGCGAATGAGAAGTTCGCCTTCGCGCGACACCTTCGCCTCGACGCCGGGCGCCAGCGAAATCTGTCCGGCCGAACCGGGCTTGAACACTTCCGAGGCGCGCGACATGGAATAGCACGCCGTCGTCTCCGTGAGACCGTAGGCGCCCAACGAACGTATGCCGAGCGCCTGCAGGCGTTCGTGCGCACGGCGCGAAATAGGCGCACCGCCCGTCACGATCCACTCGATGCGCGTACCAAGGACCTCTTCCGCATTGCGCCCGCGCCGTTCGATTTTGGCCGCCAATATCTCCGCCAACGCCGGAACAAGGAATGCAAAATTGATGCGGAAACGCTGCGCAACATCCTGAATGCGGCGAAAATCGGGACAAACGCCCAACGTGACGCCTGCGGCCAGCATCGCATATGTCGCGCAAATGCCGAAAATATGATGGAGCGGCAGCATCATCAGCGAACGGTCGCCAACCCTCATCGGCAGCGCGCGCAATGTCGACTCGCAGAAAGTCTCGATGCCGGCAAGCGTCAATTCGGCGCCGCGCGGCTCGGATGTCGTGCCGCTCGTGAAGACGATCATGGACGTCCTGGCGCGGTCCAGCGCGACATTGTCGCGATCGAAAATGCCGGACTTGTTCTTCTCAATGTAGGTGCGCGCCTCGTCGAGAAAGGCGTCCGTGAGGCGGGTGCCGAACCCCCCGACGGCCAGCCCCGGACTCAACCGTTCGACCGCCTCGGCCTTCTCGTTGTAAAGCGCGGAATGGATCAATGCGCGCGCACCCACGAAACGCAAGCGCCGCGCGACTTCCTCCGGCTGGATATTGGGGTCGACATGTACGACCGTCGCGCCCCCGAACAGGCAGGCGGCGTGGCTGACCATCCATTCGTAGGAATTCTCTCCCAGAAGACCGATGGTGGAGCCTGGGCCATACTTCTCTATAATCCGAATCGTCGCGGCGATATCATCCGTGAATTGCCGCCAGGAAATTGGTATCGACCTGTCGCCGGCCGAGATGCGAAACGCCGCCAAGCCGGGGTGCTCGTTCCGCAACTGCTTGAATGAAGCGAACAAATCCATGCGAGATCCCCGTCGTGAATCAATGCAGCGTGTAGACAGCCTCGACCTTGGCCTCGGGCTGCGCGGCGAAATAAGCGGCTATGGACGTGTCGTAGTCTGCCGTGTGCGCGAACGCCTTCTTCATCAGCCGGAAACGCGTCGCGAAACCGAGCGTGCCCTTGTTTTCGGACAATTCCGCGGCGAGCGCGGCGTAGTCGACCGGATCCGTAACGGACGCCACGCGCAGATAGTTCTTGGCCGACGCGCGCACCATGCAAGGTCCGCCGATGTCGATGTTCGTGCGCGCCATTTCGGGCGTCGCGTCCGCCCGGGCGACCGTCTCTTTGAACGGATAGAGGTTGACGACGACCATGTCGATAGGCTGCGCCGCAAGGCGCTGGAGATCGGCCTGATGGGCGGCGTTGTACTTCTCGGAAAGAATGCCGAGGTAGATCTTGAAATCGAGCGTCTTCACGAGTCCGCCCTGCATTTCGGGCTGGCCGGTATAGTCCGACACGGCCACCAGGACGTCCTGGGCGGCCTCGCCCAGTATCTCCTTCACCTTCGTGTAGGTTCCGCCCGTCGAATAGATCTTGACCCCGGGACACGCCGCCACAAGCGCCGGAACGAAGGTCTCGAGCCCGCGCTTGTCGCTCACGCTCATGAGCACATGCCTGATCTGCACGCGGTCGTCGGTTTCTTTCACAATGTTAAGGGACATTTCCACGATCCTTTCAATTTAAATATCATTCATACCGCAGGCAATCGATCGGATTGAGCTTGGATGCGCGCCAGGCGGGATAAAAGCCGAAAAACATGCCTACGAACGACGAAAAGACGAAGGCGGCCAGCGTGGGCACCGTCTCGATGAGAATCGGCCAGTGTTTCCAGGCGCCGATGGCCTCGGCTCCGCCGATGCCCACGACGACGCCGATCGCCCCGCCCACCGTCGAAAGAACGACCGCCTCGAACATGAATTGCGAGAGGATGTTCGCGGGCGTGGCCCCGATGGCCATGCGCAGGCCGATTTCCCGTATGCGCTCCGTGACCGAGACGAGCATGATGTTCATGATGCCGATGCCGCCCACGAGAAGCGATATGGCCGCCACCGCCGTCAGCAGAACCGTCATGAGCCCCGTGACGGACCCGATCGTATTCATGATCTCCGTCGTGTCGCGCGTCTCGAAATCGTCGTCCTGGTAGTCCGCCAAATGGTGCCGCTGGCGCAGAAGCGCCGTAATCTCGCGTTTCGCCTCCTCGAGGTCGTCCATCGAACGGAGCGAAATGCTCATCATGTTGATGGTGCGGAACTTCGAGCGCTTCAAGTAGCGCTGCACGCTCGTGTAGGGCGCCATGATGACGTCGTCCTGGTCTTGGCCCCAATTGTTGGCGCCCTTGGACCCCAAAACGCCGATGACCTTGAACGTCATGTTGTTCAGGCGCAAGGTCTTCCCCACGGGCTCGCCGTCTTCGAACAGGTTGGAGGCGACCGTCGTCCCGACCACGCACACGCGCGCGCAACGCTTCTCTTCTTCCTCCGTGAAGAATCGCCCTTCGGAAACCGTCCAGTTGCTGATGAGCGTGATGTCTGTCGAGCAGCCCTGCACGTTGCCCGACCAGTTCTTGTCGCCGTACATCATCTGGACCGTCGTGCGCACGCTCGGGCTGACGCCCTGCACAAGGTACGAAAGCTCCTTCTTGACGGCCTCGGCGTCTCCCGCCGTCATGGTCTCGCCCTGCCCCATGCCGGAGGACACGGCGCCACGGTTGCGGCGCTCGGGGAACACCATGACCAGATTGTTGCCGATGGACGAAATCTCCTTGACCATGAGCGCCTGCGCGCCCTGGCCGATGGCCATGACCGCGATGACCGCCGCGATGCCCACGATGATGCCCAGGCACGTCAAAAGCGAACGCGTCTTGTTGCGCAAAATGGCGCGCACGGCGACCTTGAATATCATCCCGATATTCACGCGAGCGCCTCCTTCACGAACTGCGCGACCTGGTCGACGTTCTTGCGTCCGCCCTTCCCCGCGTCGTCGCGCATCACGCGCCCGTCGCGCATGACGATGTGGCGCTTGGCGTAGGCGGCGATATCGTCCTCGTGCGTGACCATGACGATGGTGATCCCCTCGTTCGAAAGTTCCGTGAAAAGATGCATGATCTCTATCGAACTCTTCGTGTCGAGATTGCCCGTGGGTTCGTCCGCGAACAGAACCGGCGGATTGTTCATCAGGGCGCGCGCGATGGCCACGCGCTGCTGCTGCCCGCCCGAAAGCTGCGCCGGCGTGTGCGTGCCGCGTCCGCCCAGCCCCACGCGCGCCAGAAGTTCCAGCGCCCGCGCCCGCCGCGCCGCGTGCGACAGCCGCCCCAGATAGAAATCCGGCAATTCCACGTTTTCTATCGCGCTCGTCCGCGGCAACAGATTGAAGTTCTGGAAAACGAACCCCAGTTTGCGGTTGCGGATGTGCGCGAGTTCCGTCCGGGAACGCGCCGCCACCTCGATCCCGTCCAGGCGGTACGACCCCTTCGTGGGCGTGTCAAGGCACCCCAGGATGTTGAGCAAGGTGGACTTCCCCGAACCCGACGCGCCCATGATCGCCACGAACTCGCCCGTGTCGATGCGCAGCGACACCCCGTCCAGCGCGTGCACGGGCTCTTCCCCGAGCGCGTAGATCTTGTACATGTCGCGGATATCGATGAGCGCGGCCATGGCTTCAGTTCTTCGGTGCGGGCGCCGTCCCCTTGTTCTTGTTGCGCTTGGGCATTTTCGGCATGAAAGGATTGTCCGCCTCGTTCAGGTTGGCGGAAGCGACCGTCTGGTAGCCGATGACCGCCTCGCGGCCCTCGAGCTTCTGCCCGTCCTTCGCCGTGACCGCCGTGAAGGACGTGTCCGCGACGCCCTGTGTCACCGCGACGGGCTCCAGCCCGCCCGATTCCGTCACAAACCAAAGTTTGGGTCCGGCGGGAATATCCTCGGGGGGCATCTTCGCCAGGTCTTCGTCTTTCGGGCGGAACCTGAACGCGGCGCTCGTCACGGCCACCGTGTCTTCGTCCCGCCCCGTTTCGATGGAAAGCGTGGCCGTCATCCCCGGGAAGAGCATCTCGTCCGGATTGGCCGCCTCGACGATGACCGGGAACGTCACGACGTTGTTCTCCGTCGTAGCCGCGCGGCGGATCTGGCGCACCTTCCCCTTGAATCGCCGCCGGTACGCGTCCGCCGTGAAGGTGACCGGCTGGCCGACTTTGATTTGCCCGATATCCGCTTCCGGAACCGTCGCCTCGATCCAGATCGTCCGCAAGTCCTCCGCGATCGTCAATACCGGCACGGCGTTGTAGGACGAGACGACCGTCTCGCCCTCGTCCACTTTGCGGTCGATGACGATTCCGTCCACGGGCGAAACGATCGTGCAGTAGTCGAGATTCGCCTTCGCCTGGCTGACGTCCGCCTCGCACTGCTTGACCCCCGCCTGCGCGCTCGCCAGATTGGCGCGCGCCGTGTCGCGCGCCTCGAGCGCCGCGTCCAGGTCCGCCTGCGGCGACATGCCGTGCGCCACGAGCTTCTCTTTGCGCGCGTAGGTCTTTTCCGCGTACGCGAGTTCCGCCTCGCAGCGCGCGACGGACGCCTTGTTCATCTCGAGCTTGGCGACGGAAGCCTTGTACGTCGCTTCGTAGACTTGCGGATCGATGAGCGCCACGACCTGCCCGTTGGTGACTTCCGAGTTGTAGTCCACGAAGAGCTTGACGAGCTTGCCGTTGACCTGCGCGCCGACCGGGATGCCCGACGCCGAATTGCGCGGCGTGACGGTTCCCGTCGCCTCTACCGTGCAGACGATATCCGTCCGCGCGAGGGGCGCCAGGCGGTAGCGCGCGCCCTTTTCGCGTTTCTCCTCCAGCTTGGAGCACCCCGCGGCCAACATCAGGCAGACGAGCGCCCCCGTACGCATGAATTTCATCTTATGTCCTCCTCGTAGACGAAGCCCATCGCAAAGCGCGGTTTGAGTCCCGCCAGGGCGAAAAGCTTGGATTCCGCGATCTGCCCGCGGTAGAACGCCGTGACGCGGTTGCCGAGCGCGGTCGTGTAGTCGTTCACGGCCGTGTTGAAATCGACCGTGTCGAGTTCGCCCACGCGGAACTGCTCGTGCGCCATGTCCAGGTTCTCGCGCGCCTGGACGACGGACGCCCTGGCCGTCTCGAACGAATTGCGGGCGTTGTCGCGCTCCGAAACGGCCAGCGCGATCTCGAGCGAAAGATCCTGTTCGGCGACGTCCAGCTCCGTATCGCGCTGCCGAAGCGCGACCGTCGCGCGTTCCAGCGCCGTCGTCTTGCGGAACCCCGAAAACAGGCTCTGCGCGGCCTCCACGCCCCACGACCAGTACCAGAGCGGATCGGCCCAATTGAGCGACGCACGCAGCGAAAGTTCCGGATAGAGATCCGCCCGCGCCGCGTCCACCGCCGCGCTCGCCGCCCGCAGATAGGCCCGCTTGACCTGCATGCGCGGCGCATTCGTGCAGGCGACGCCGAACACCCGGGCGGCCGTCACGGTCGTGGGCTCGAACGCGCGCCGCATCTCGCGCAGGGGATTCCGCAGCCGCCAGACGACCTTGTCCCGGTCGCCGTGCGAAACGACGATCCCCAGGACGCGCAGCATCTCCGACCCGGCGTTGCTCACGTCGTTCGAGGCGTTGACGCGCTTCTCGCACGCGTCGGTGTAGTTGTAGGTCGCGCGCATGACGTCGTATTTCAACCCTTCGCCCGCCGCGAGCTTCTCTTTCGCCTGCTGCAGATGCGAGGCGAATTCGATTTCGTTGGTGAGGGCGACTTCGAAAAGCGCGTCTTTCTCGAGAAGCGTGAAGAAGCGTTCCGTCACCTCCTCGAACACCGCGAATCCCTCGTCCAGAAGCGCCAGTTCGGCCGCCACGACCTTCTCGCTCTGTTCCCGCGCCTGCGCCGCGTGCCGCCCGAAATCGTACAGCAGCAGATCGAGCGAAAGCGCGCCGGCGGCGCTGCCTTCCGTATCCCACGAAAGATCCCGTAGCGGGGCGCGTGCGCTCGCGGCGCTGTACCCGGCGGACCCGGCAAGCGAAAGACCCGTCCAGGGCGTGGCGCTCACGAGCGGCGCGGAAGCGTCGATTTCCTTGAGGGCCAGGCGCGCGTCTTCGACGGCCAGCCGGCAGGCGCGCATGGAAGGCCGGTTCGTCAAGGCGAACGCGACAAGGTCGGGAAGCTGCTTCTGCTGCAGATCAAAGACCGGGCAGGCGCAGACCGCCCCTTCCGCCTGCGCCCGGGGCGCCACCGCCTGCTGCGCCTGCCGCGCCTCCTGCAACGCCCGGCACCCCGCGCTCCCCAGAAGAAGCGCCAAAAGCGATCCGGTGATGTGTCGCGCCGCCTTCCGCATGTCTCACCCCGCAATCTCGGCCCGGATGGCGCGCGCCGCCGCGGCCGGATCCGCCGCCTGCACGATCGGCCGCCCGATCACCAAATGCGTCGCCCCGTCGCGGACCGCGTCCGCCGGCGTCGCCACGCGCTTCTGGTCGCCGACAGCCGCCCCCGCCGGACGCACCCCCGGCGTCACGAAAAGCGTCCCCTTCGGCAGCGCTGCCGAAAGCGCCCCCACTTCCTTCGGACTCGACACCAGCCCCGCCGCGCCGTTCGCGACCGCGAGCCGGGCCAACGCCGCGACCTGCTCCGCCGGCGTGCGCCCGACGACGCCGATATCGGACAGATCCGCGCCGTCCAGGGATGTCAAAACCGTCACCGCCAGGATCTTCGGACCACCCGTCCCGAAGGACGCCGCCGCATCCGCCGCGGCGCGGATCATCGCCCGTCCGCCCGCCGCGTGTATCGTCGTCAAATCCACGCCCAGCCGCCCGGCGCTCAAGACGGCGTGCTCCACCGTGCGCGGTATGTCGTGGAACTTCAGATCGAGGAAAATCCGTTTGCCCAGGTCTTTCACCGCCTTGACGACATCCGGCCCCTCCGCCGTGAAAAGCTCGAGCCCGATCTTGTAGAAATCTATCGCCGGTCCAATCTCTTTTACCTTGGTCACCGCCTCTGCGCGGGTGCGCACGTCCAGCGCGACTATGATTTCCGCCATATCAAACATCCTCCTTCTTTGCTTTCCGCCCCCAGACGGCGCGGCAGTAGATCCCGCTGGGACACGCCAACGCGCGACCTTCCAGCAACATCTCGCCCGATTCCAGTGCCGCGGACGGAAACAGCTGACCCAGAATGTTTTCCGCCACGTGCGCCGATAGACCCGGCGTATGCGACGAAAACAGCACGAAAAGCGGCGCGTCGGAGAGCAAATCGCGCACGAGCCCCAGCGTCTCCTTCAGGTCGCGTTCAATCTTGTACATCTCGCCCCCCGCCCCGCGTCCGAACGTGGGCGGATCGAGAATGATCGCGTCATAGGAACGCCCGCGGCGAATCTCCCGGCGCATGAACTTGTGCGCATCGTCCGTTATCCAGCGGATGGGGTGGTCGGCGAGGCCATTCTGCGCCGCGTTTTCGCGAGCCCAGTCCACCATGCCGCGCGAAGCGTCCAAATGACAGACTTCCGCGCCGCCCAACGCCGCGGCGAGCGTCGACCCGCCCGAATACGCGAACAAGTTGAGGACTTTCGGAACCCACCCTGCGGCCACCGCGCCCCCGACCGTCTCGCGAATCCACCGCCACTGGGCACGCTGCTCGGGAAAAATCCCCAAATGCCCGAAATCCGTCCCGCCCAGCTTGAAACGGATGCCCGCCGTCTGGATCGTCCACTCCTTGGGCAAATTGGACCTCCCGTGCCAATTGTTGCCCTCGATCCGGTCGAACGACGCCGTGGCCCGCGCCCATTCGGCCGCGGAACGTTCAGGACGCCACAGCGCCTGCGAACAAGGACGCACGAGGGCAACACGCCCAAAACGCTCGAACTTGCGCCCGTCGCCCGAATCCAGTAGCTCGTAGTCTTCTGTCATTTACGACTATATTATACCATATTTTCGGCTCTCCGTGTGCTTCTTTCCTCCCTATCGCAAGTTCAAGGAAGACGGCGAGACGCAAAATGGAGGACGTCGCCCGGGCGCCCCTCCTCCCCATCGTTTTTCCTGTCCACAAGGACCTCTTTCCCTTCTCCTTATAATATGGCAATTCCCAGCGGCATGGCTCGGCGGTTCCGGCGCAACGGGGTGGCGGTTCCGGCGCAACGGCATAGGCGTTCCGGCGCAACGGCATCACCGTTCCGGC
>ERZ808245.488-NODE-488-length-19690-cov-5.793888_pt1 | contig 19690 bp, 18 predicted proteins | sample MGYA00521243_ERZ808245 | MGnify/ENA primary metagenome ERZ808245 (study PRJEB31516, sample SAMN03275576) | gut metagenome | biome: mammalia-associated habitat; material: feces | host: Papio cynocephalus | place: Kenya | collected 2012-07-07 ... | reverse complement strand
AACTTGGGCTTCGCGACCCGAAGAAGTTCTCATGCCTGTGGGTTATCGACTTCCCAATGTATGAATGGAGCGACGAGGAGAACCGCCTTATGGCGATGCACCATCCCTTCACCAGCCCGAAGCCTGAGGATATCCCGCTGATGGATACCAATCCTGCTGCCGTACGCGCAAACGCTTATGACATGGTAATCAACGGTGTAGAGGTCGGTGGCGGTAGTATCCGTATCCACGATGCACAGCTGCAGGAGAAGACGTTTGAGATTCTCGGATTCACGCCCGAACAGGCTCAGAAGAAGTTCGGCTTCTTGATGAATGCCTTTAAGTACGGTGCGCCGCCTCACGGAGGTCTGGCGTATGGTCTTGACCGTTTTGTCTCTTTGTTTGCGGGCTTGGATAGTATCCGTGACTGCATTGCGTTCCCCAAGAACAACCAAGGCCGTGACGTGATGCTTGGTGCCCCTGGAGTCCTCGACCCAATCCAATTGGACGAACTCCAACTCGACATCCGCAAAAAGGAAGACAACGAGTAAAGGGTAAAAACAGCAAGTAATGCAACAAATTACAACAGGTAAAGCAACAAATTATAGCAAGTAAAGCAAAAAAACGTAGCAAGTAAGGCAAGAAATACAACAATTATACCAAATGGCGTGGCTACAGATAAGCCACCCATTTGGTACTCTAATTACGAGTATGTAAAACAGGGAAAAAGCCTATAAATTAACATCTTGTATAATTCACGATTGTGAATACAAGATGTTTTTTTTGTATGCAAAGAGGGGAGTACCGTGGAACTCGTAGCGATGTTGTTAGTGAAAGTATATACGCTACAACGGTCTCCCCTCTTATGAGTTTTGCCACGCTTATTCCTTTTGGGGCGCTCCCCAGCGTTGCCCATATCGCTTGGGCGTGGCATTCTATTTCCTTGAGTTCCGCTGCAAAGGTACTGCTTTTCGGCGAAACACACAATAGTGTTTTTTATGTTTGAAAATTATGTTATACAACATAAACCGCCACCCAACGGGTAGCGGTCCAATGTTACAAATACAGAGCAATGGCGAGGTTACGCATATTACCCTCCGTGTTAATCTCTGTCTCTTGCGTCTGCCCCTCATGCTGTTGCTTGACCTTTATCGACGAGGAAACGGAACAAGCGGTGCAGCAGGCTATGCAGATAGCGCATGCAAGTAGAACAAATAGATTTCGCATACATCAGTCCCCAATGCTATCGGCAACTAAGTGCCATACAAATTGGTACAACGTGGCGTACTCTGTCTGAGCCTTAAACGCCGCTTGATCTGCCGACACGTGCGCGGGGTCTTTCATGCGGATATGCGTCTGCTTGCAGATGTTGCCAAATTTGGTTCGGTAGGCAACCTCCGAAGCACTCGGTACCGTTGAGCGGTCGTTCTGACGAACGCTCATATACATGTAAGGAAGTCCGCCAGAGAACGCACTATTTCTACGACGCACACTCACAATGATAGCCTTTTTATTCGCGGTACGTTTTCGGTCGCCGAGAATACCGGAGATGCTATCAATACCGGCAATGGTATAAACTAAACGTGGCATATATTATCGTCGGCACATTAGAGTCAACCGACGGTGCAAAGGTACTGCTATTCCCCCATGCCCGCAAGCCGCCCCCAAAATTTGCACATTTTCGCACTTTTTAGTACTTTTGCAGCAAAATGAATGCAGGTTGATTGCATTCCGTCCCTACATATATCATATTGCTATACCAATATTACAATAATATGAGTGTACCTAATTATATTCCCGACATTATCGCCCCACAAATGCACAAGGGTGAATTTTGCTACTGCACGGGGTTATCCCGCTACAAATTGACAAACATATTACATGCCAACGCTGACAAATTGGCAAAGTTAGGATACAACAAGTACGATAAAATACTTATGCCTAACGTTGTACGTTGGCTATGTGATTACACAGGGTTGGCTATCGATTACGATTTGTTCTGTGAATGCTACGCCCCAAAATCTGTGTTTAAGTAGCGGCTACTGCGTGCGTCGCCCGCGATAGCGGGCGCGACCCCGTAGGGGGCGAGGGCGGGGAGTTGCAAGCGAGCGCGACAAAGGGCGTAGCCCGCAGCTGCGCGCAGCACGCAGCCCCCGCCCCTCCGTGTGTTCGGCGTTGCGGGCAGACGGTGCAGACTCGGCGCAGTTGGCGTGGGGGCGGGTGGGTGAGCCCCCAAAGCCAGCGCGCCGCATTGCGGGCGAGGACGTGCAGACTCGGAATGGTAATCCCCATTAGTGAGCGTGCGAACAATGGGGATTACCATTCCGCGGGGGCGGGAAAGGCTCCTAACGAAGCATTATGTAAAATAGCAAATCGCGTAGCGATTCCGCCTTGGCGGGGCTATTTTACATAGTGGCTGTTAGGAGCCGAGTGGGTGGCGTAGCCCTTGGGTGGAAAGTACATCGAGGGGAACGCCCGCCGCGTGGGGGCATCGCTATGCCCCCGATAGGCGAAGAAAAACACGTAACTCATTGAGCGACAAGGTACAATGCGGAAAATACCGCTTATTTCTTGTAATTTGTACCCCCGTTATACTTAACGGGGGATTACACCGCGGGCACCCATAAAATAGCGTTTTTCCTCATGCAAAGAAAACCCCGCGCGAGCGCAGTGAGCGCGCTTGTGACTATGGTTGCGGGTTCGGGGTTTGCCGCCTGCCCAAGCACGCAGTGCGCAGGAGTGGCGGCAAGCCCCGCGATGTGGGGTGGGTTGTGGGCGGATTACGAGGTGCGCAGCACCTCACCCGACCGAGGGAGCGTAGCGACCGAGGGAGGAACAAACACAGGGGACAGATCTGCAAAAGCCCCGCACAAAAACCCACAAAACCCGCCGCCATGGACAGCCCCCGACGAATACCCCCCGCAAGCAAGGAGGTGTGGGGGTTGCCCGTAGGGCGGCGCAGCCCCCCCACACCGACGGCGCGCGCCGACGGGCGGCAGGGGAGCCGCCCAGAGGGAGACACGGCGCAGGGGGCGCCGCCTATGCCACGAGGTGCGTAGCACCTCACCCGACCGAGGGAGCGTAGCGACCGAGGGAGGAACAAACACAGGGGACAGATCTGCAAAAGCCCCGCACAAAAACCCACAAAACCCGCCGCCATGGACAGCCCCCGACGAATACCCCCCGCAAGCAAGGAGGTGTGGGGGTTGCCCGTAGGGCGGCGCAGCCCCCCCACACCGACGGCGCGCGCCGACGGGCGGCAGGGGAGCCGCCCAGAGGGAGACACGGCGCAGGGGGCGCCGCCTATGCCACGAGGTGCGTAGCACCTCACCCGACCGAGGGAGCGTAGCGACCGAGGGAGGTTGCCCAACCAATCACCCAACCTTGCACAAGGATTGCGTAGCAATCCACCGAGCGCGAGCATAGCGAGCGCGAAGACGGCACACGCTTCGCGTGTGGGGTTTTCTTTGCATGCGGAAAAACTCTATCAAAAAAGGGTACAATCTCTTGTACCCTTATTCTATTCGCTATTGGGATTAACCTATAACCACCCGCGACGTATTCGATTTATCTTCAATTTCTCCCGCCATCTCCACGCATAAGAACGCCTATTCCACGGCGTGAGGTCTCTTTTCATGCGGTTGACTCGTCGGGATAAATGTCGGTATCTATTCACCTTATCCCGCAGGCATATACCGCAAAAGTCCTGCACCTCCATTGGAGAGCGCAAACACTTGTAAAAAATTTTTCGATATACTCGCCGTTTCATAGTCAATATACATCGGGTGCATTGGTTGGTTGATTGGTTGGTTGGTTGGACGGTTGGGGTGGGGTTGGTTCGCTGTCCGACCTCTTTCCACATAATTGGATTGTAGTCACATACACACTTGCGTCAATGTTGCCCTTGTACAACGCCAACTGCAAATCACCCTGCACATACACTTGCTTTCCCTTGTCGAGGTATTGGACTACTTTAGGGTCGCCGTTAATCACGCAAGAGAACCACAAAGTCGAGTTCTCTCCATTACTGACAGCTACACTGAACGTGTAGAATACCTTACCATTCGCGGAGGTTCTTTGCACGGGCTTTCCTCCTACATTCCCGATAATCTGTACTTGTTTCATATTATATCATTTTTTCGAGGGTTTATCCCACGTATTTTTTTTTACTTTTAACCACTCTTTCAGGTCGGTGCATTCAGATAATTCAGTAGCCAACAACTTTGTCACTCCCTCATCTTCCACCATATCTTTACCCCTGTACATGTCTGCCATTTGCCATAACTTTTTTATCAAGATACGTTCTGCACGGTTGCCCGGCGACACGTTGCGGACAAATGCGCGCACATACTTGGGTGCCCCGTCAAATAAAGGCAGACGCGGTTCTCGTGTCACATTGGTAATCCCATTTCTATTCATTATAAACTGGAACAGACTATTCACATACATATAGTAGATGTCGGCAAGTTCTCCATGGTCTCGCACACGTTGCACATCAATAGTCTGTACCGTTCGCGTCTTCTTATCCTTGAATTTCATTGCCTTGGATTTCAGCGACACCTCAAGCCGCCATACAGGTTTTTCCGCCGTGTTGGTTAGTCCCACCTCTGCCCATTGGTCCCTAATCCACGGTTTGTCGCCTTGGGTTAGTAACTCAAAGGTTTTGTTGTATAGATAAACGCGAGTATCAGACGAGTGAGAACCAAAAGACAACCCCGTGTAATTAAGATAGGCATGCGAGAACCCGCCAACGTTCTTTCCGCCGTGGTTGAAATGTGCAGCACCCACTCCACGCCCTATGTGTCGCGTCTTATGGCTCATAAAGTCTTGGATAAATGGCACACATTCGCTGCACTTGAACCTATTGAAATCTGCACATACATCTATGCGCGAAATGTTTTGCACGGTTAAGTTTTGCGCTATCAAAAAACGGTCCAACCTATCCCAAAACTCGCGCACATATAGTTGCCTATTGTCCCATTTGACTATCAACGAGCGCGCGCGCAAGATACTACTGCACGGCAATTGCTGAACCTCGCATAACTTTTCGTCCATAAAATAGACTTCGTATAATTCCTTGTATTGACGTGTGCCATACGGCATTTTTTTGTACCCCCACGCGACGGCGGGTTCCGTGTTTAGTACTCCCGTCGGTGATGTACAGAATAGCGATAGCCAATCTATAGCGATTATGTGTAGCATAGTTAGCGGGGGAATAGGGTAGCACTACGCACTTTGATAGTAACTTGGTCGTTAACATCGCGTCGCGCTATGATTTCCAAAGTGCAGTCACCCACGCGCTGAACTCCGAAGAAACACGACTTAATCGAGTAGGACAAATAGAACATGCGCCAACAAAACAAGGCTTTCGCCCCAAATAGACGCACGATGTGCGCGTCTATTTGTTCGGGGCTCATATCGTCGGGAGATATGCGAGTTTCGCGGAAAAATGGTCGGCTATTCATATATACTTGCTAATATATGATTCAAAGTACGACAAGGCTTCGTACTTATCCGGGGTGAATAATAACATTTTGTCAATTTCGCCCGGGCGAAATTCACGCACTTCATACACACAAACCCCAAGCCGGGGAATTAACTTGATAACCTTAACGGTTACTTTCACTGCGACATTGGCAGTAAAACTCAATCTGACTTTCTGTTTCATTTGTCTATATCATTTATTTGTTATACCTTTGCACCCGTTTTGGGGTAGTTCACCGTTGTGGTTGTTTCCCTAATTACGATTATGCAAGTTTTCAAATGTGAAGACTTGCATTTTTTTTTGCAATTTTAACTTTTAGAGTAGGGACATTCAAAAACAGATTATTGTTTTTTCTCTATGCTGAACCTACGGTGTCAGTGGTCATATAATAATCAAGGAGGGGGGACCCGCTTTTGGGAAAAGCGGTCAGAAAACAGCAGAGTAGGGAAACAGACAGCCCCCGCCCCGAGCGCGAACGTCACTACGTTTGTTCGCGCTCGGGCGGGGGCTGTCACGCACTTATCCACGCTATTATAAACGGCCGCACTTCGTGCACTTGCGCTCTTCGCCTTTCGGCGTGCGAGCAATATGCATTATCGGACATTTTTACCGCTCGCCGCGGGGCGTAAGTGGCGAGAACGTCTCTGACCTTAACATTTTGCGCCTTCGGCGGTGCATGCGCAGCAATGATTACGCGCTCCCATGCGCGTACTTCACGCAACCTTTTTAATGATATACGCTACGCGTCCATGCGGGTCAAGAACCTAACTTACGCAATACACGGCGTATCCAATCAAATACACGTACATAACAAGATAGCACAACAAATGCAAATGGAACAAATACCAAAAATACTATAATATCAAGAATATCCATACCAACACACGCACAAAAAGCATGCCAACTATTTTTTGCCAAAAAGACCTCGTAATGGAACAACATGAGTAATAACATACTCCCAAGCACGAATCGGCTGGGACGCAGGAGATGTCTCCATATAATATTCACCTTGTTCTATTTCCTTTTTCATGTCAGCAATATCACGCTCGTCCATCTTAATATCACGAGCAAACTCCAATATTTGAGCGTTAAGTTTTTGCGCTTGATAACGTTGCTGTACCGAATCCAAACGCATAAACTCATCTACCTGCATTGAAATCTGCTGGAATTGCTTTGCAGCCGTTTCAGCCTGCTGACGAGTTAAACCTGTACGCTCGATTTCCGTAAGGACTTCCTGCTCGGTCAACTTGGTAGATGCTTTCACTTGCAGTATCTGTGCAGTAGTCAATTTCATCTGCTCCTGTATATGTGCTACCTGAGCAACCGTCATATCATACTTGGCAATTTCCGTCTGCAATTGTGCAATCGTCAAATCTGTATCCGCAGTCAATTTCTTGGTTTGTGCAACCGACAAATTTAACTGCTCGGCGGCAAGTTCTATCTGTTTTTGCGTCAAATCACGAGCAACCTTATTATTCAATGCCTGCTCATTGAACTGACGTTCACGGAGATCTTGCTCCATATCAAACTGCTCTTTCTGTTGTTTCAGTTGCTGCTCGGTAATACGCGCTTGCGCTGCATTACTCGACATCATAGCAAACGCCTGCATTAATCCACTGAAATCCAACGGCTGAATTTGCGGGGCTTCGTCTCTACTCGCTTCTACTTGCGCAGTATTGACAGGGGCGGGGGTATAAGAACCCCCGCCGTTCAAAGCGTTGATAGCACCTGCACGGCTCATGCCTGCTTGCGTCATCAAATTCACTTGATTTCCTGCCATACTACGTGCATAGGCTTTCTCATTCTCGGCGGCTTGAGCAGCATTAGACATCTCCATTAGTTGGATATTAGTCTCATTGGCTTTATCCTGCATAGCACGATTGTTCGCATTAGTTTCACGAACCAACTTCTCATTAGTTTCGCGGGCTTTCTTAACTTGCACAATATTACCAATAGCCGAGATCAAACTACCAACATCGCCAAAGCCGATACCACCAAAAAATTTTTTTAACCATTCACCCATAACACAAACATTTTACAGATACATACCACATACAGGGAGGGCACGCTCGGCAGCTAACGCATGGTGTATATCGTAGCGGAAATAGTCTGCTAACGAACTATCTACCACGAACATATCCAACGGCGGGAAACAATGAACGAATTCATACGACAACGCAGGATAAGCAGCAGAGTCATACACATTCCACGTGCGAGCAAACGTATACATACTCTGTGAGGTCTGCAACTCGCCATGCTCCTCGTCCTGGTTACACTTGGAGTCAAAATACCGACCTTGATAACCAAACACAACATCATCAATAGAATGATAAGTATCGCCATCATAAACACGAGTAGGAGTCACCATCAACTCCGAACGATACACAGCGTCCATACCAAGGGTAGCAAATTCGGGCGTAGGATAATCGAACTTATCCATACGAGAATGAGCACGCGACTTATGCAGCGAGTACGTAGCCTCGGGAAGAATAGTCAAATACGAGATAATCAAACCATGCTCCTCACAGAATCGATTAAAATCGCCACCTTTGTCGTAACCATAGGCATTAGCCGACTTGTCACCAGCGACCGACATAGTTTCACCCGTGGGTGCTTGAATGGTCGTGTTATTGGTATTTACCGACAACTGCACCATTTGCGAGGAGGTAGCGAGACACTCGGGGAGAGACAGACGAGCGTCCAATGAGCGGACACCCCAAGAGGTATACAAGCGGTCCTGCGGACGGTTACCGTAGATGAGGGCTTTCTGCAACCATTTCTGTGCACGACGACATGCGTCCAACAAATCCAACGAGAAATAGGACTGATTAGGCGACGTACTCCAACCATCCTCCTGCATGCCTTTGATAAACCGGGTAGGTATTTCGATAGTATCACCATTAGAGGTCTGAACCTCATAAACATCAAGTCCACCAAAATTAACCGAAGAACTATCAGCACCAGCAACATTCCAACTTTGAACAGAAGTCAACCGATTACTTGTACTCGTAGCAGTAGTGATAGGCACGACAACATTACCTGTACCAGTGGTAGCCAAAGCCGTAGTGAATGTATCTTTCGACCAGCAACGCTGACGAGGTACAACCAAATGAAACAACTCAGCAGAAGTAACGGTATCCTCCTGGGACGGCTCGGGACAATTAGTCTCCAACAACTGGTCACGATAGTAATTGTACCAGATAGCATAATTAGCACGAAGCGCCAAAACATTCATAGAGCGAGTACTAAAAGTGGAATAATCAAGACCAAGGTCGGACTGCACACGGTGCTGCATACGAACATAGAACGAATAGTAGAAATCCGACAACGTACAACGCTCATAGTTCAGATAATCCAAGTTAGAAGAAGTACCGACAAAACATTTGAGCATATCATACCACATATGCACATAGGCACGACCAAACTCCGTCATGGGGGAAAACTCTGTATCCCAATAAGATACACCCTGTAGTGCCATGGCAATCGCGGACTCGTAAGGATCAGGAGACTTGGAAACAAGATACGATGAAAGCGTCAAATAATCCGAAGAACCCACATCGCCATACGCTTTAATAAAGGGTTCATAATACGCCTGGTCTTGCGAAAAAATAGGCAAAGCACCTGTACTATCAAGCCAGTTAGAACGCTGAGAATCGAAATCAGCCATAAAGGTATCTATTGCCTCTATACACGGCTGCAACAAATCCAACGTATCAGTAGATTCACCTTTATCTAACCAGAATTGACGCAAACGCGGAAGATAGAGTGAACGGAAATCCGATACAGACGCAGAGGGGATTACCACATCAGTTTCGTTCACAATAGAGGTAACAACATAATCATAATCATGCTGATTAATACCAAGTGCAACCAACACACCTGCAACCGAATCAAAAGAGGGTGGGGGAGTGGTAAAATCCAACTTTTCACCACCTGTAAAGAACTTATCCCAGTTCTTCCAAACTATACGGTTAGGCACATAAAAATGCTCCTGGCGCACATACATATTAGCAAGCATGGGCACTGCCAACGGCTCAAACTGAACAGCGGCGGCACTACTGCCTTTCATACGGTCACCAGGGAGTACTTCCTGGCAGCGGGTGGGAATAATACGTCCGATACGTCCTGTACCTTTCACATTATGAGAGAGGTCAAATCCACTCTTTTGTATCTTACCGAGGTCTATTTGGTCATACATCTGACCTTTTGTTTTCAGAGCGTCCATAGTCAGAATACAAATGAGAGGTTCAACGAATTGAGATTCCCCTTGTGCTCAATCTCGGTTTCCTGCACCTGGTCACCTTGACTCTGCTTTACGGAAATCTTACTACTTACACTACATGCACATACTCCAAGTGCAATACACATCGCCAAACACAGGCGAGTGCCTGTACGACTTACACGTACTTTTCTACGATACTTTGACATAGTTGTTTAATTTATTAGTTATTACTATCTACCGGGGGTTGCTCCTCGGTCATTTTCTTGTGGCGGGCACGAACATCTTTTTCCACACCTTTGGCATACTCCATCTTTTGGAAGAAATCCGCATTAGGATTATCCACAGGGGTCAGTTGGTCAACACCGAGATTGTTGTACTCATAGTTAGCCTTTGTAGCGAGGTTAATACCTGCCTGGGCAGCGAGAAACATCTGATAACCTGTCATAGCCTCGGTAGGGTCAGTCTCCGAGGGAATAGAGTTTTTGGCAAAGTTACACATAATAAAACCTTGCGGGCGAGCGGTACGCTCTACAAATTGTTTACGTGTCATATTAGAACTTATTTTTTGTTAGTTTATACTTTCGTTGTCTTTCGGCTATCTTATCCAACATAGCAGAACGATAGGTAGCCTGTACATCGTCCCAGGAATCACCATACGTAGTAGCGATATACTCTTGCGTTTCACGCTCCTTGCGCATACGCTGATTAGTTTGCGGGCACAATATATTATCATACAAATACTGATAGGTATTTTGTAGGCGGGTGATTACTTCGTGGACAGGGACATATCCGAGTTCAACAACTCCTGCTCGAGTTCGACGATATACTCGGTAGTTACTCCCATTAAAGTCAAACCATTGGTGATTGAATTTATCATAGATTCGAAAGAATCGCACAGGGAAAGACAATGTGCGGGCACCAACTCGAGATATGTTTTCAAAAACAACCTTATCCGTAACAGGGTCTTTATACAATACTGGTTGAGCCGATTGAAAACTCTGTACAAAGTCAAGGCAGTTTTGAACCTCAACGAGCATGGAGACCAAATCCGGAATAGTAGCATTTGTACGCAAATTTTCAGTCTCTTCATTAATTCGGCAATAAGGGCAGCATAATTCCTTGGTCTTTCGGACAAAGTACGCAGGCAGGATGAATTTGCCGTCTTTTGGTAAACCAAAGAGTCTAAAGTCTCCAATCTTAAAGCGGTCAATGTTTTCTTGTAGGTAGTCAAAGCCAATAGCGGGCGACTTACTACACAGCATAAAAGGTGCGAACCTTTTGTAATACCGAGCATTAACATCGTCAGCATTTTCAACAGCGCGACCGTCAACCCACTGACTTGGGTCAATCCATGAACTTTTTCCATAAAGTAAATTTTTTAATTTGTTATGATATTGATATGTAGGCAGTTTGGCAAAATCAAACTCGCCTTTTTGAAGATACTTACATACATACTTGAACGCCGACATCTGCTCCTGGGTGAGTAGATGGTTTTCAGATATTAGGTTATAGTCTATATCGCCGATGATTACACGACGACCATAGTCATCAACGGTACTCCATGCTTTATATATTGCTATCTTACTGATAGGCACATCGCTCCACAATATCATGTGATAGTGAGGACGGGCATACTTGTGACCATATTCACCACAGGCAAAGTACTTGAACTTGATACCAGTGTTTTTGCGCAGACGCTTGAAGAACTTTTGCAAGTGGTCTTTACGGAGTACCAGGGGCATAGGTTGCTCCTTTCCATATGTATTACACCGATTAGTCATTGGGTGAGTTTCACGGAACACATCTGTATGGAGAGAGCGAGGAGAGTAGGTGAGTGTTACAAAATATGTGTACATTCTCGCTTTACTTTCAAGAACCATGCGCGTACACCATTCGTTCACTTTCGTGATTCGACAGTGGTAGCACTTGCCGCATGGTACGTCACGCATTTCAAACTCTCGCGTTACCGGGTTCAAAATACGTACCTTTTGAGGGTTAAAGCAATGTGCGTATATGTGCTTAATCAAATCCATTACTTTTCGGTCTCTTTATAGGTGATATAAACAACGTCCTGGGTTACACGAACGATTAGTTCGCAGTAGTAGGTATCTGTATTATCTGCCAGGCAGATATTACGAAAGAACGAGGAGTTCACCAAGTTCCACAGACGATAACCGTACCATAATAGTTCGGCTTTATCTGATACCATGTGCAACAGGTATTGAATTTCTTCATTACTCGTCTCGTCAAGGCGAAACTCAAACCGTCTATGTTTTCGCACCACCATTTGGATATATCATTTATTTGTACTACTTTTGCAGTCCGTTTTCGGGGTTGTGAACAAGTCACATCGGAAAAACGGCGCAAAGATAATATCCTAATTACGATTATGTAAAATAGCATTCTTGCAAAGTCCCTATTTGCATACAATACACCATAGTATTACACCTTATACACCATAGTATTACACCTTACATATAGAGATGTACAAATGATAACCTACCTTGATGAGATATTGAATGAGGCGCAGGATTCGCAGCAGGATGTGGAATACATTCCATTGGCTGCAGACGATGATGCGACCAAAGAACCGGAACTGAACAACGGCGACGTGCTGGGCGTGTTGCCGCTTCGGAATATGGTTCTGTTCCCCGGTGTGCTGCTCCCCGTAACAGTGGCGCGACCGAAGTCCAAGAAATTAGTAACTACCGCTTTCAAGAACGATGCACTGTTGGCTGTATGTTGCCAAAAAGCACAAGATGTAGCAGAACCGGGCTCTGATGACCTATATATATTAGGTACAGCCGGGCGCATATTGCGTACGTTGGATATGCCCGATGGTAGCCTGATGGTGATATTGGAAGGTATGGAACGTGTTGAAATACAAGAGATTGTATGCACAAAGCCCTACCTGAAAGCCCGCGTGAAAGTGGTGGAGGAAGTCTTTCCGAAGCGCAATGACAAAGAGTTTATTGCGCTGGTGAGCAGCCTGAAAGAGCAAGCGGAGAAGATTATCAAGCGCATGGAGAACCTGCCTGCCGAGGCGGGAATGACCCTGCGCAGTATTGACAATCCCCCTACCCTTGTGAATTACATCTGCGGGAACTTCGGCATACGTATCGCGGAAAAACAGAAACTATTGGAGGAAAGCGAGATTAAGCAACGCGCCATCGCACTATTGGAACTGCTGAACACCGAGTTGCAAATGCTTGAGATGAAGGCTGCTATCCAAAACAAGACACGCGAGGATATCGACAAAGAGCAGCGCGAATACTATCTGCACCGTCAAATGGAGACCATTCAGAAGGAGTTGGGTGACTCTGACGAGCAGATAGCCAACGCCATGCAGGAACGGTCGAAGCAGAAAAAATGGGGCGAGAAGATGCAACAAACTTTTGAAAGCGAGTTGAAGAAGTTGCGTCGGATGCCGTCTCATTCGCCTGAATACTCCACGCAACAGAACTATCTGGATACTCTGCTTGACCTTCCGTGGAACGAATATTCGGAGGATAATTACGATATTCGCCACGCGCAAGAAGTGCTGGACCACGACCATTACGGCATGGAGAAAGTCAAGGAACGCATTATCGAGTACTTGGCGGTGCTGAAGATGAAGGCAGAGAGCGACAAACCACAGGAGATGAAGGCTCCTATATTGTGCCTGTATGGTCCTCCGGGTGTGGGTAAAACAAGCCTTGGCAAGTCGATAGCAGTGGCACTGGGGCGTAAATATGCGCGCATCAGTTTGGGTGGCTTGCACGATGAAGCCGAGATACGCGGGCATCGTCGTACTTACATAGGTGCTATGCCCGGGCGTATCATTGAGAGCATCCGCAAAGTGAAGACCTCAAATCCTGTGTTCGTACTTGATGAGATTGACAAAATCGGTATGGACTACAAGGGCGACCCTACCAGTGCGCTGTTGGAAGTGCTTGATCCTGAGCAGAATGGCACGTTCCATGACAACTATCTGGATGTGGATTACGACCTGAGCAAGATACTCTTCATTGCCACAGCCAACTCGTTGGACGGCATTCCGCGTCCCCTACTCGACCGTATGGAACTCATTGAGATGACGGGCTACCTGCAAGAGGAGAAAGAAGAGATAGCCAAACGTCATCTTCTGCCTAAGGAACTGGAGAACCATGGACTGAAGCCTGCACAACTAAAACTCAGGAAGTCTATTATAGCCGAGATTATAGACGGCTATACACGCGAGTCGGGTGTGCGTGGTTTGGAGCGTCAGATAGCGGCAATATGCCGTAAGGTGGTTACTAAGATTGCCTTGCAAGAGCCTTATAACGTGAGTGTTACATCGGAAGACCTTGTTGCTTATCTTGGCAAGAAACGTTATTCGCGTGACTCATGGGAAACCAATAAATACATTGGTGTTGTTACAGGTTTGGCTTGGACACAGGTGGGCGGCGAGATACTCTTCATTGAGACCTCTTTGTCACCTGCGAAGACCCCTACCCTCACCCTTACGGGCAACTTGGGCGACGTGATGAAAGAGTCCGCCACGATTGCGTTGGGCTACATCAAAGCGCACGCCGATCAGTTTGGTATCTCGCGCAAGATGTTGGATACCCATTCCGTGCATATCCACGTGCCCGAGGGTGCCATTCCGAAGGACGGTCCGAGCGCGGGTATCACGATGACAACGGCTTTGGTGAGTGCCTTCACCAAACGCAAAGTGCGTCCGCGTGTGGCTATGACGGGCGAGATGACACTCCGCGGCAAAGTGCTGCCTATCGGTGGTGTAAAGGAAAAGATACTTGCCGCCAAGCGTGCCGGCATCACCGACATCATCCTCTGTGAGGACAACCGCAAAGATGTGGAAGAGATACCCGAGAAGTACTTAACGGGTCTGACTTTCCACTACGTCAAAGACATTCAGGAGGTTATTGACTTTGCACTCTTGTGATAATATAAGAGACTGCCTTTCTGTGTGTAGGCAGTCACTTTTTGTTTATTCAGCGCAATGCACTATCAGAGCAACTAAATAGTCTCACCATTAGAACTTAAAATGGTTGCTAATTTATTCACTAACGCTTGATGTTGTTCCGCATTACTTGGATGTGGATTAATGACTTTCAGTTTATCATACTCTTGTTTTAGTCGAGGCAATAGTTGAGCATGTAAATGGGTGAATAGGTCACAAACGAAGCGGTTATTGTAGGGACAAGACACCTGTACTTCTGATAAGAACAATGGTGTAAGTGTCGCAGTATTGTTCTGGTAGTCTATTTCCAACTTATACCGTGCATCACTACATTCATTTGTTTTGATGATATAACCTACTTTGGAAGTATCAATCGCTGCTTGTGGATACTGCTGCTGTACAACTTTCTCCACTGCATTCAGAAATCTGCTGCAGTCTGTGGAGCACCTACCGATACATGTTGTCGTTTGGTCGGGGGATGTTATGTGAACATCTGCCATACCATTTCCTATGGAGGCAGCCTGTATTCGACACCGACCATTTGGAGTATCTACTACTCCATGGTAGTAGTCACCATCTATTGATATTATTCTCATTGTATCTATGAATTAATTTGTGTGACAATGTTTTTATAAATCTTGAACAAGACGGACTGTATCCTGGTTGTAGCGATATTGGAAGTAGGACGTGATTTCCACTTCCTTTGGATTAAACTTCAACTCGTACGCCCAGCTGCTGTCCGAGCCATTATGTGTAGCAGACCAGTATCCTCCTCCATAACTTCCATATGCGGGAAGGAATATCGCTCCTGTCTTTTCCATTTTCTCCCACTCCGACGCCGTATAAACATTGGTTTGATAGCCATCCTTATCACCACTATTGAAAGCAATGCCTTTGGGTGATTCAAAGTCGTCGGGTAAAAATATGAGACCTTGAATGTTGTTCACTTTGGCTAATCCCCATAATGCCTGTGAGTTGAGACGCCCAGAGAGTAAATACTCCCATTCGTCACTGGTCAATGTTCGCCATGTATAGGGAGAGTCATTGCCTATTTGGTTGTTTCCCCAATCAGTAAATGATTTCTTGTAGTTGTATTTATCTCCCACAAACATCGGGTCATCACCTGTTCCCCACGCGAACAAGTCCATCCAACCGCTGTTGCCGATATTATCCTCGGCGCTACGACCATACACATCGTACTGATGCTCTGCAAAACGCCATTTTTTTGTGCTTGGTTGGTATTGCAAATTCCCTTTGGAGAATTTCACATACTTGCCATCACTTACCGAAAATGCAGAACTGCCATTGGTAGAAAAGGTCTCTACATCACCATACACCGTGTTGCCTTTCACTTTCGCGTACGCACAATAGTAATACTCAGTCATCGAAGACAGATTGCCAATCTCTGTAGAGAAGTTCTCGTCATCCACAAACGTCCCCCTGCGCGTGCGACCATTGTGAGAGGTAACCTCCTCTTCGTCCTCAGAATACATAATGCCGACTTCGATGTTCTGATACACATCGCCATACACGTAACTCAAGATAGTCACAGAGTTGTTGGTAATCTCCGTAGCCTCACCTGTTGTTACTCTTACAGACGGATTGCCATCTTTGTCCACTCCGTTCTGTTGTCCGTTGCACGCCGCGAAAGTCATCGCAGTAACGCACAACAGCATACTCATTAGTTTTTTCATACATTTCACCCTGATACGTGTCGGGCACAACGTTTGTTTGCTATGGGCACTCGCGTTATCACTAATAAATATCGGCACCTGTCCACAATGCGGATATGTTGGTTCGCTTATGGACATAAAGAAAGCGTAGACCCCATGTTGCTTATTCACAACCCGAGGCCTTCGCATTGCCTAAACAGTCAAACAAACAACAGGAAACCTACGCTGATATGACGGCACACCATACCCACAAACAGGCATAGTGCAACATACGTCACACCCATAGGCATCTACTGCTACTTTGCTCTTGGAATGTATAGAAAGTTGCGAAGTTCCTGATTACAAGCCACAAAGCGTCAATAAACGCTATTCAATATGTCAAATCCACCCTGCAATGAGGACATACCCCTTCAGCGTAGATTCGATTGCAAAAGTACTGCTTTTCGCGGAATTATACAAATAATTATATAATGCCCTCCGAGGATAATAACAGCGCAATGTCATGTGCACTTGCAGGCAAAAATATGGAAAAGATAGCACATAACGTATTGATTATGATACACCCATTTAGCAACCACCTGTGGAATGTGTATTATTAACATTATATAATGGCAATAATATCATACTAATCACATACTAACCACATACTAATCACATACTAATTGTTCATGGCTTACAGAGGAAAAAAGCATGACTAAAGAGGTGTCAATTGGCGTGAATGTTAAAGAAATCAAAGACACTCAACAAAGCAGATACGTGGTTTGTGGGTAACCAATACCCAGAAATGAATAAGTAAGTGCCCTTTTGGAGAGTAGCATGAAGAATAGGCTATTTCCGCAGTTGTCTATGTCTATTCACAAATATGCCATTCTCAGAGAGAAAAAAATGCGTACTCCAATAAACTGCATCAAGCGTGAATATCTAACAGATTTATAGACATTCTCATTGGTGTAGTTCATAAATATATACATATAATATAATACATAGTTTACAGATGTGTAATAATACTGCGATACGTAAAGTACATCAGTATTGCCATACTGAACGTGTGTATCATGCACTGCTATATACGTATAAATCAATATATTTCAACTAAAATATAAAGTGTTAGTTCGCATATTACTGCTCACATCAAGCGTAATACATAAAATTGCGCAAAATGTGCTTTCTACATTGTATAAACAACTGATAATCAAACAATAAATATACAAAACAGAAACTATCACTACAAAAGTCAATGGATTGATATTCAGCATTATGAATTTATCACATCAGAAATGTACGATACACATCTGTGTATCGTGTATATCTAGTTGTGTGGATAGTTGCTGATTTGCAAATGTGAAATGGTTTTCATATCTTTGCAGCCTATTTTGTTGGTAGAAATTGGCATCGAAATGAATGAACGTGACCGAGTACAAAAAGTAATGGAATGTGAGGGACTTAATGCAAAACAATTTGCTAAAGAAGTCGGTATCAGTGCAGGGACCATCTCTAACATTATGGGCGGGCGCAACAAACCCAGCCTAGAAGTGATGCAAGCCATATTGCGGCGATTTCGACGTATCAGTTGTTTGTGGCTGATAACCGGTGCCGGCAGTATGTATATATCTTCCAATGGAAACGAAGACCCTACCCGTTTGCTGTTTCCAGATGACGAGAATGATGATGATGCCAGCGATTCAAGTATTGCAGATAATGCCAATAAGGGGGATAAGGTAGCCCCATACGCCAACCTACCCGCACAAGAAAAAAGATTATCGTCGTCAGCAACGCCACAGACAATGATGCGTACCGTTCAGAAAATCATGATTTTCTATTCGGACGGGACCTTTGAAGAGCGTTGAAAACTATTGCCGACGATGGCGAATGTAATAGTCGAAGATGATACTCCGGCGCGCAATGGTCGGCGGATAAGGCGTTGTGGATTGGCGGAGGTTTTCCCGACGCGTTCCGCAAAAGCGTTTTCTTGCCCGCTGAAAATCACGGCGTGCGTGTAGGACCGCCCTGCAATTTTGAGGTTTACCCGCCAGCAACATCTGCAAAGCCGCCACGTAGTCCATGAAGAAACGTACAAAAAGTACGGCGTGCAAGTGTGCGGAAGGCAGGTTTTTGTAAAGCATCAACAAATTGTTGCGGAAATTGAGGTATGTTTTGCGCGGGCTCTCATAAGACAAAGTTCCTGCTCCGAGGTGGTACACCACCGACTGCGGGATACAGCGCAGTTGGCAGCCACGGCACTGGAGCCTCCAGCATAGGTCAATTTCCTCTTGGTGCGCGAAAAAGAATTCGTCCAAGCCACCTACCTCACGATATAGCGCAGTGCGAATCATGAGACACGCACCCGTTGCCCAAAAGACGGGCACAATGTCGTCGTACTGTCCGTGGTCGGTTTCAACGTATGACAGGAAACGCCCCCTGCAATACGGGTAGCCCAACATATCTATCAAACCACCTGCTGCGCCTGCGTGTTCAAAGCGAATGGCGTTTGTTTTGCCCGACAAGAAGTCTTCTCGCGATTTCCAACTCAACACTTTGGGCTGTACTGCGGCAACTTCGGGGTGAGCGTCCATGTAGGTATAGAGCACGTGAAGCCAATTCGGGGTTACCTCTACGTCGGAGTTCAGGAGTACCACATAGTCCGCATCGGTGTGCTCAATGGCACGATTGTAGCCGCCTGCGAAACCGTAGTTTTGGTCGAAACAGATTAGTCGCACGGGTTGTGTGCGCAGGTAGTCCAAAGAACCGTCAGTGGAACCATTGTCCGCCACAACAACCTCACAACCAGTATGTTGCGTGTATTGTATGACAGACGGAAGATACTGACGAAGCATCGCTTCGCCGTTCCAATTCAAGATGATAACACTGCACTTCATGTCGGTTGCCTGACAGTTTCTCCGTTACACAATATGTGTTTGCAGATACTGACAAATCAATAATTTATTACACGTTTACGGCACAAAGATACAACAAAAGTTACATATCTGCAAACTTCTTTCGGGTAAAAATTTGCTGCAAAAAGGCTTATAGTATTGGCATAAACAACCTTGCCAACGACTCTTTGAGCCGCTCCCAGCGTGAACGCTGTTGCCACTCTTCAAGAGTCAGCACATGGCAATCGTGCATATCGTGCAAAAATATATCTCGCTGTTGCTGAGCCACTTCCGCATCGTAAATAAACGCATTCACCTCAAACGACAGGCGCAGACTACGCGGGTCGATATTGGTGCTTCCCACACTGACAATGGCATCGTCCGACACTGCCGTCTTCGCATGCAGATAGCCGTTTTGATACAGGTATATCCGCACGCCTGCCCGCAAGGCACGCTCATAAAACGAACAACTCGCTTTCGGCACCAGCACACCCTTGTCACCGCGAATGGGCAGCA
>ERZ808245.487-NODE-487-length-19707-cov-3.528089_pt1 | contig 19707 bp, 15 predicted proteins | sample MGYA00521243_ERZ808245 | MGnify/ENA primary metagenome ERZ808245 (study PRJEB31516, sample SAMN03275576) | gut metagenome | biome: mammalia-associated habitat; material: feces | host: Papio cynocephalus | place: Kenya | collected 2012-07-07 ... | reverse complement strand
GTGCTGTTCGACGAAGTGGAAAAAGCTCATCCCGACGTGTTTAACATTCTGCTTCAGATTCTTGACGACGGTCGTATCACCGACAGTCAGGGACGCACGGTGGACTTCAAGAACACCATCATCATTCTGACCTCGAACCTGGGCAGTCAGTACCTGCTTGACGGCATTGAGGAAAACGGCGAAATTAGTCCCGCGGCGCAGGATGCCGTGAAGGAAGAACTCAAGCGTTCGTTCCGTCCGGAATTCTTGAACCGTCTGGATGAAATCATCATGTTCAAGCCGCTGGTGAAGGAAAATCTGAAAGCAATCATCGACATTCTCATCGACGGTCTGAAGAAACGTCTGGCAGATCAGTCGCTGTCGCTGCGCATCACCGATGCCGCCAAAGAGCTTATCATCGATAACGGCTTTGATCCCGCATACGGTGCGCGTCCTTTGAAACGGTATCTGCAAGGTGCGGCGGAAACGCTGATCGCCAAGGAAATCCTCAAAGGCGACATGAAGAGCGGCAGTACTTTGGTACTGGATGCCGAAAACGGCAAGCTCGTCTGCACGGCAGAAGAAAAATAACCGCAGGCCTCCGCGTATTTTGCGCGGAGGCTTTTTTCGGTTGCAAAAAAAGTTTTTTTGTAGTACAATAGCATCATATACTTTCTAGGGAGGCTCTTTTAACATGCACGATCAGTACGAAACCCCATTCAACACCCGGTATGCCAGCCGTGAAATGCAGTATCTGTTTTCCCCGGACAAAAAATTCACCACCTGGCGCCGTCTCTGGATCGCCCTTGCCCGTGCGGAAAAAGCACTCGGTCTGCCAATTTCCGACGAACAGATTGCCGAAATGGAAGCACACCGCGACGATATCAACTATGACGTCGCCGCCGCCCGCGAAAAGGAAGTGCGGCACGATGTGATGGCGCACGTGTACGCCTACGGCGTGCAGTGTCCGAAAGCCGCCGGGATCATTCATCTGGGCGCGACCTCCTGCTATGTCGGCGACAACACCGACATCGTTATTATGAAAGAGGCTCTTGTGCTGGTGCGCAAAAAGCTCATCAATGTGATTGCTCTGCTGGCAAAATTCGCAGACAGCTACAAAGCGCTTCCCTGCCTTGCCTACACCCATCTCCAGCCCGCTCAGCTGACCACCGTCGGCAAACGCGCGACGCTGTGGATCAACGAGCTTTACGACGATCTGTGCGAGGTTGAACACCGCATTTCCTCCCTGAAGCTGCTCGGTTCCAAGGGAACCACCGGCACACAGGCGAGCTTTGTGGAGCTGTTTGACGGCGACGGCGAAAAAATCGACCGTCTGGAGGCGATGATCGCCGAAGATATGGGATTTTCCGCCTGCGTTCCCGTCTCGGGGCAGACCTATTCCCGCAAAACCGACTATTTTGTCCTTTCCACCCTCTGCGGCATTGCACAGACGGCAAGCAAATTTGCCAATGATCTGCGTATTCTCCAGAGCTTTAAGGAAATGGAAGAACCGTTTGAAAAGCATCAGATCGGTTCCTCCGCCATGCCCTACAAACGCAATCCGATGCGCGCCGAGCGTATCACGGCGCTGGCACGGTATGTCATGAACGACTCGCTCAACCCCGCCTTCACCGCGGCAACCCAATGGTTTGAGCGCACACTGGACGATTCCGCCAATCGCCGCATCGCCGTTTCCGAAGCTTTCCTCGGCACCGACGCGATTCTCAATCTGCTGCTTAACGTCTGCGACGGACTGGTGGTGTACCCGAAGGTCATCACTGCCCGCGTCATGCGGGAGCTGCCCTTCATGGCAACGGAAAACATCATGATGCACGCGGTGAAAAAAGGCGGCGACCGTCAGCAGCTGCACGAAAAGCTGCGCGAACATTCGCTTGCCGCTGCCGCCCGCGTCAAGGAGGAAGGCGAAGAAAACGATCTGATCGACCGCATCGTCGCCGATCCCGCCTTCGGACTTTCCAAGGAGGAGATTGACCGCGTGCTGCTGCCGCAGAATTTCACCGGACGCAGCCGTGAGCAGGTGGACAACTATCTGAACACTTTCATCCGTCCGCTTCTCGAACAAAACGCCGATCTGCTCGGAGAAAAGGCGGAAATCTCCGTCTGACCGAAAGGAGCCTCCGATGAACGAACCGACCTTTTCCCATCCGTCGAAATGGCGGGAAACGTGCGATCCCTTTGCCCTGCATTTTTCGGATTTTCGGCTCCGAACCGTCCTTGGCTATCCACACGCGGGAAACGACGTGTTTCACGTGCAGGGAACGCAGGGGGGCAAAGAGATCACGGCATACCTCAAGGTTGCCCGCGGGAACAACAGCGCCCGTCTGAAGCGCGAAGCCGCCGTGCTGTCCGAGCTGAATCACCCGCTGTTTCCGAAAGTGATCGAAAGCGGCGAATCGTTTCTTCTGACCGAAGAAATGCCGGGACGCCGGCTTTCGGTGATTGTCGGCGAGAACGAGGACATGGCGTCGCTGTCTTATATGGAAGAATACGGCGAAGCACTGAGCCTTCTGCACACGCTCAGCCCCTCCGTCGGACCGCAAGCCGAACGTGTGTTTTTCCGTCCGCCCACAGCAGATGAGCTGCACGCTCTGGATCTTTCCTTTCTCCGCGGATTTTTCGAGGCGGCACCCGCTTCTTCACCTGCGGTTTTCTGCCACGGGGATTTCCACTATGCCAATCTCCTGTGGGAAAATCATCATCTGAGCGCGGTGCTGGATTTTGAACTGTGCGGATACGGCAATCGGGATTTTGACATTGCCTGGGCGCTGTTTCTCCGTCCGGGACAAAAATTCCTCAAAACCGACGCCGAGCGCAGCCGTTTTCTGGAAGGATACCGCAAGCACGGTGACTTTGACGCCAAAGCGGTTGCCTATTACACGGCACAGTGCTATGTTCATTTTCTGCGTTTTTGCGGGGACGATGCCGACTACGCTTCTTTTATCCGCGAACAACTGAACAAACTCGGAATCTGACGATTGGGCGGGAGGCGTTTTCTCCCGCCTTTTTCTTTTATTTTTCGCGTCTTCTCTTGATTTTTTTTGCGTTTTTTTGTATAATATACAGATAAGTACAAACCGTGATAAGGGTGTTGCTTTTGACTGAGAAATCCACCGTCGTTTCGCCGCGCGAAATCGAGCGGCAGGCGGACTATATCCGCAGAATCCGCGACATGATTCCCGTATTGAAGCGGGAAAAAAATCTTTCCACCTACTTTGTCCACAGCTTCGGCTGTCAGCAAAACGCCGCCGATTCGGAAAAAATCAGCGGGATGCTGTCGGACATGGGGTTTGAAAAAGCCGAATCGGCGCAGATTGCCGACATCATCTTTTTCAACACCTGCGCCGTGCGCGAAAATGCCGAGCTTCGTGTGTTCGGCAATGTCGGCGAACTGAAAAAACAAAAACGCGAAAATCCCAACCGCATCATCGCGCTGTGCGGCTGTATGACCCAACAGGAACAGGTGGCAGCCAAGATCCGCGAAAGCTATCCGTTTGTCGATCTGGTGATCGGCACGGGAGTGCTTCACAGGATTCCCGAATTTCTTTTTGAAATTCTCACCGAACACCGCCGCCTCTTTGAGTCCTCCGATGGCTGTGACAGCATTACCGAAGGGTTGCCCGTCCGCCGCGAAGATCCGATCAAGGCATGGCTCCCGATCATGTACGGGTGTGACAATTTTTGTTCCTACTGCATCGTTCCCTATGTGCGCGGCCGCGAACGCAGCCGAACGCCCGAAGCGGTGCTGGAGGAGGCGCGTTCCCTGATTGCCCGGGGATACAAAGAAATCATGCTTCTCGGACAGAATGTCAATTCCTACGGCAAGGGGCTTGATAACCCCGTTTCTTTTGCCGAACTGCTGGTTTTGCTCAACGATATTCCCGGCGACTTCCGCATCCGTTTCATGTCCTCCCATCCCAAGGATGCCACCCATGAGCTGATCGACGCCATGGCGGCGTGCGACAAGGTGTGCAAGAGCTTTCATCTGCCCGTTCAGAGCGGAAGCAACCGCGTGCTGAAGGAAATGAACCGACACTACACGGTGGAAAGCTATCTGGAGCTGATTGACTACGCCCGCAAAAAAATCCCCGGTATTTCGTTTTCCAGCGACCTGATCGTCGGGTTTCCCGGAGAAACATACGAGGAATTTTTGCAGACCTGCGATCTGATTCAAACCGTGGGATACGACCTGCTGTATACGTTTATCTATTCCCGCCGAAGCGGAACCAAAGCCGCCTGCCTGCCCGATCCCGTGGACGAAAAGGAAAAGGGACGCTGGCTTCGCCAATTGCTGGACATTCAGTCACGCATCACCGAAGAACGATTTGCCCGTCTGGTCGGCACGACGCAGCGCGTGCTGATTGACTCAAAAAGCAAAAAGCCGGGGTTTGTCTCCGGCAGAACCGATACCAACATCATCACTGAAATTCGCGGAGACGAAGCCCTGATCGGACAGTTTGCCGAGGTAAAAATCACGGCATCCACCAATTGGTCCGTCTCCGGAGAACTTCTCTAAAAGAAAGGAATTTGCCCTATGGAAACCAATCTCATTCTCGAAAAAACCAGAGAACTCGCCAAAATGCTTCAGAAAGACGCGGTATATACCGATCTGATGACCGCCAAGGACAACAACGACAACGACACCCATCTGCAGGAAATGATCGGCAGCTTCAACCTCAAGCGCATGGAGCTCAACCAGGCGGTCAACGCGTCCGAACGCGACGAGGAAAAAATCTCGAAGCTCGACGGCGAGCTGAAAGCCATTTACGACGAGATCATGTCCAATGAGCATATGCTGGCGTTTGACAAAGCGAAAACCGCGATGGACACGCTGATGAACAAGATCACCAAGATTCTGGTCGGTGCCGCCAACGGCGAACACCCCGATCTGATCGACACGGAATCTTCCTGCACGGGAAGCTGCTCTTCCTGCTCCGGCTGCCACTAAACACTGATTTCGGGAGGTCGCACGGTTATGGCTCTGTCCCCCATGATGCAACAGTATTTCGCCGTCAAAGAACAGCATCCCGATGAAATTCTGTTCTTTCGCGTCGGCGATTTTTATGAGATGTTTTTTGAAGACGCCAAAAAAGTTTCCCGTGAGCTGGAACTCGCCCTGACAGGCAAGGACTGCGGGCTGGAGGAACGCGCGCCGATGTGCGGCGTTCCTCATCATGCGGCGGAAATTTACATCAAGCGTCTGATCGACAAAGGCTACCGTGTGGCAATCTGCGAACAGATGGAAAACCCCGCCGAAGCCAAGGGGCTGGTCAAGCGCAAAATCATCCGCATTGTCTCCCCCGGCACGGTCATCGAAAGCAGTATGCTCGACGAGGAACGCAACAATTTTCTTTGCTCGGTGTACATCACCGAACAAGGCGTCGGTATCTGCTTCTGCGACATTTCCACGGGGGAAATCTTTGCCAACTGCCTCACCGATAATCTTCAGCGTGCGCTGATCAATGAGATGAGCCGCTTTTCTCCCCGCGAGGTGATCGCCAATCCGCCGTTTCTCGACTATAAGGATGTTGTTTTTTTCCTCAAGGAGAAGCTGCAGGTGACGTTCAGTCCGGTGGATTCGCTTGAAAACACGGAGCATCTGCGCGAAGAGCTGGTTTCCTCTTTCCGCCAATCCGGCGTACTGACCGAAACGATCGAACGCGCCGAAGAACCGATTCTCTGTGCAATTCAAAGTCTGATTCTCTACCTGGACAAGGTTCAGATGAACGGTAATTGCCGCATCACCTCGGTGGGACTGTACAGCGAAAAGCAGTACATGGATCTTGACATCACCGCCCGCCGCAATTTGGAGCTTACCGAAACCATGCGCACCAAAGAAAAGCGCGGCACGCTTTTATGGGTGCTGGACAAAACGAAAACCGCCATGGGAAAACGGATGATGCGCAATTTTGTCGAACAGCCGCTGCTCAATCCCGTGCAGATCGAACAACGGCTCAACGCCGTGGAGGAATTGTTTGACAATTCCGTAATGTGCGATGAAATTCGGGTGCTTATGGCAGACATTCCCGACATGGAGCGTCTGATCACCCGTGTGGTTTACGGAACCGCCAACCCGCGGGAGCTGAAAGCCATGCAGACCGCCTGTGAAAGGCTCCCCGCGCTCAAAGAAAAGCTCTCTCACGCGCAAAGCCGCACGCTTTGCCAGATGTATGCACAGTTGGACCCTCTTACCGACGTGACGAAAAAAATTTACGACGCCATTGCCGACGATGCTCCTGCCGTACTCAAGGACGGCGGCGTGATCAAAAAGGGATTTCATCCGCAGATCGACGAACTGCGCGATCTGGTGGACGACACGCGCGGATACATCGGTCGTATTGAAGCCAAGGAAAAGGAAGCCACCGGAATCAAAACGCTGAAAATCGGCTACAACCGCGTGTTCGGTTATTATCTTGAGGTTTCCAAATCCTTCACCGATCAGGTGCCTGCGCATTACATACGCAAACAGACGCTCACGGGCGGCGAACGCTATATTACCGAAGAACTCAAGGAACTGGAAAACAAAATTTTCTCCGCAAGCACCCGTCTGGCACAGCTGGAGCTGGAACTGTATACGCAGGTGCGCCAATATGTGGCGGATCAACTGTTCCGCATCCAGCAGACCGCCGCCTGCATTGCGGGTCTGGACGTGTACGCGTCGCTGGCGCTGGTTGCCCGACGCAACCACTATGTCCGTCCGACCATTACGTTCGGTTCCGAAATTCACATCAAAGACGGACGGCATCCGGTGGTGGAAGCGATTCTCAAGGACGTTCCGTTTGTCGCCAACCACACCGACATGAACAGCACCACCAACCGTGTAGCAATCATTACCGGTCCGAATATGGCGGGAAAATCCACCTATATGCGCCAAGTGGCGCTGATTGTACTGATGGCACAGCTCGGTTCCTTTGTCCCCGCAAGTGCGGCGGAAATCGGCATTGTGGACAGCATTTTCACCCGTGTCGGCGCTTCGGACGATCTGGCGTCGGGACAATCAACCTTTATGGTGGAAATGAACGAAGTCGCCATCATTCTGCAAAACGCCACTTCCAAAAGTCTGATTATTCTTGACGAGGTCGGGCGCGGCACCTCCACGTTTGACGGCATGAGCATCGCCCGCGCGGTGCTTGAATATATTGCCGATCCCCAAAAAATCGGTGCAAAGACGCTGTTTGCCACGCATTACCATGAGCTGACCGCCATGGAAAACGATCTCAACTGCGTGAAAAACTACAACATTGCCGTCAAGAAACGCGGCGACGACATCACGTTCCTGCGCCGTATTCTCAAGGGGGCTGCCGACGACAGCTACGGCATTGCGGTTGCCAAACTCGCAGGCGTGCCCGATCCTGTGGTGAACCGTGCCAAAGAGATTCTCAAAACGCTTGAAAGCGGAAACGAAGTGGAAGCGCCGCGCGCGCTCCGCAAAAAAGAATCCGGGGAGGAGTCGGAATACGGGCAAACCACGCTCAATCCGACGCCGTCGCAGCTGCTGCAGGAGCTGGACAGCATCGACCCGCAAACCCTTACTCCGATTGAAGCACTCAATGTGCTTGACCGTCTGAAGAAGATCGCACAGGCACTCTGACCGAAAGGAGAATTCCGATGAACATGATTCACGTCCTGGACAAACACGTTGCCGAACTGATTGCCGCCGGAGAGGTCATCGACCGTCCCTGTTCCGTCATCAAAGAGCTGACGGAAAACGCCGTGGACGCCGGAGCGACCGCGGTGACCGTGGAAATTCAGAACGGCGGCATCCGCTATATGCGCGTGACCGATGACGGCTGCGGCATCCGAAAAAACGATGTGTCCACCGCCTTCATCCGCCACGCCACCAGCAAGATTCAGACCGAGGACGATCTCAATCGCATCGGAACTTTCGGCTTCCGCGGGGAAGCGCTGCCCTCCGTTGCCGCCATGGCACGGGTGGAAATGCTCACACGCGCCAAAGGCGAGGACATCGGCTGCAAATACCTCATCGACGGCGGCGAAGAAAAGTTTTTTGACGACGCCGGATGCCCCGAAGGCACCACAATCATTGTTCGCGATCTTTTCTACAACACCCCCGCACGCATGAAATTTCTCAAAAAAGACGTTGCCGAAGGAAACGCCGTTGCCGCGGTAATTGACCGGCTGGCGCTTGCCGAACCGAACGTTTCGGTGCGTTTTATCCGCGACGGAAAGCTCGTACTGCACACGCCGGGAAACGGCGACGCTTATGCTACCGCCTATGCCGTTTTCGGACGTGAGGTGGCGCAGACACTCGTGCCGGTGGATTATTCCATGGGCGAAATGGCGGTCAAGGGGTTTGTTTCCAAGCCTGCTTTTGCCCGCTCATCCCGCTCTTTGCAGTATTTTTACGTCAATTCCCGTTATGTCAAGACCAGAACCGCGATGGCGGCGGTGGAGGAAGCCTGCAAGGGCTCGATCATGGTCGGGAAGTACCCCGCCTGCATTCTCAACATCACCATGCCGCTCAACGCCGTGGATGTCAACGTGCATCCCGCAAAAATCGAAGTGCGTTTTGTCAACGAACGCCCGGTGTTTGACTGCGTGTATGCGGCGGTCAAATCCGTGATCGAAAGTGTGACGGAGAAAAAGGAATTTGCCATCCGCAATGTTTCCTCCTCTGTCAACCCGTTCACCCTGCACACCGTTCCCGAAGAGGAGCAGCAGACCCTCCCGCCCAATTACCGCCCCTATACTCTCCGTGCGCCTCAAGTCGCCGTTTTTGAATCCGTCTCTCTGCGCACACCGACCGATGTGCCGGAATCCGAACCGTCCGCCCCTGTTTCCGAGCCTGTTCCTCTGCCGAATCTTCGGGAAACGACACCGGTGGTTGTGTCCGCTCCCGCGCCGGATTTTGCACCTCTTCCTTCCGCTCCCGCGCCGGATTTTTCTCCGACGCCCGCGGCTGTCGAAGAAGCACCTGCGCCGACGTCTGCCGTTTCGGAAAACGAAGAAGTGCCGCCGGTTTCCATGCGCGTCATCGGAGAGCTTTTTTCCACCTACATTGTCGCCGAATCCGGAAACAGCCTGATTCTGATTGACAAACACGCCGCTCACGAACGGCTGATCTATGAAAAAATCCTTCGGGAAAACGACGGGGTTTCCCGCCAGCTTTTGCTTACGCCCGTAATCCTTCCTCTTTCCAAAGAAAACCACGCCGCCGTATGTGCCAACACGGACATCTTCAAAAAAGCGGGATTTCTCGTGGAGGATTTCGGCAGCTTTTCCATCGCCGTGCGGGAAATTCCCGTGGTTTTGCAGGAAAGCGACATTGAAAGTGTCGTCTGCGAAATTGCCGACTCCATTGTAAAAAACCGTCACACCGACCGTTTTGAATATCTGGACAATTTGTATCATTCCATTGCCTGCCGCAGTGCCATTAAAGCCAACGACAAGTCATCGCTGTGCGAGCTTCAGCAGCTCGTCTGCGACCTGCTGGCACATCCGGATGTGCGCTATTGCCCGCACGGACGCCCGATTTACATTCAGATTACCAAAAGGGAGCTGGAAAAACAGTTTGGCAGAATTCAGTAAAATCCCCGTGATCGGCATTGTCGGTCCGACCGCGTCGGGAAAAACCGCTCTGTCCGTGAAACTGGCGCAGGCGCTTGACGGGGAAATCGTGTCCTGCGATTCCATGCAGATTTATCGGCAGATGTCCGTCGGCACCGCCAAGCCTTCCCTTGAAGAACGCGAAGGCGTAGTTCATCATCTGATGGATTTTCTCGATGTGAGCGAGCCGTTTTCGGTTGCCGACTACTGCAAACGCGCCGACGAAGTCATCCGTGACATCCACGCACGCGGCAAACGCGTGCTGGTGGTCGGCGGCACGGGACTGTATTTTTCCTCGCTGATCGATCACATCACTTTTGAGGATCAGAAAAGCGACAGTGCGCTGCGCGAACGTCTCCAGCGGGAGGCGGACGAATACGGCGGAGAGTATCTGCTCCGACAACTGGAAGCCTTTGATCCCGAAACCGCAAAATCCCTGCATCCGAACAATGTCGGGCGCATTATCCGCGCCATTGAAGTCTACCGCACCACCGGACAGACCATGAGTCAGAAACAGCGGCTGTCCCGTGCCTGCGAATCGCCGTATCTTCCCTGTCTGATCGGGCTGACCTTCCGCGACCGCGCCAAGCTGTACGACCGCATTGACCGCCGCGTCGATCTGATGATGGAACAGGGACTACTGGAGGAAAACCGCCGGCTGCTGACCCTGCCGCTGTCGGACACCGCGTCGCAAGCCATCGGATTCAAGGAATTTCTGCCGTATCTCTACGGTCAGGCGCCCTTGGAGGAATGTGTGGAAAATCTCAAACGGCAATCCCGCCGCTATGCCAAACGGCAGTTGACGTGGTTTCGCCGCGATGCCCGCATTTTTTGGATTTACGCAGACGAACACCCTTCTTTCGACAGCATTCTGCGCACGGCTTATGATAGAATAGAAAACCGTAAGGAGATGGGAGATTGAAATACGCCGTTAAAAAGATTGCCATTGCGCTTTTGTCGCTGGTGGTCTTGCTTTATGTGCTGTATCAAGGCTATGTCCGCATCAAAAACCCCTATCGCACCGAAATTGTTTTCCGATATTCGGTTTCCGACTCCCTGCGTGCAAACGGCATCGTGATCCGCGACGAGTACATTCTTCCGCAGCAGCGTTCCGACGCCGCCGATTACCTTTTCAACGACGGCGACCGCGTATCCAAAAACACCCTGGTTGCCAACCTTTACCGAAGCCGCGACGACATCGCGGACAAGCATTCCGTCACACTTTTACAGGCGGAAATTCAGATGCTTGAACAGTCGGCACAGGTCAATTCCGATTACATCACCAACGCCGACATTGTTTCCCGACAGATTCTCACCAAGCTGATCGCTTACGCCGACACCTGCGAAAGCCAGTTTGTCGGTTCGGTTTTTTCCGACCGCAACGACTTTCTGCTTCCGCTGAACAAGCGTCTTGCCGTCGGCGAAAACCGCTTGGACCTCAGCGGAAATCTTGCCTCGCTCAAAGCACAGCTTGCCACGATGAAAAGTCACTACGGCGACCCCGTGGACAAAGTCTACACACAAAAGGCAGGGTATTTTGTCAGCCGCATCGACGGGTACGAAAACCTGCTGACCACACAAAACTATGCTTCCTACACGGTTTCGGATTATCAGGCACTCATCAGCGGAAAATCCACCGCCACGCTGACCGACTCCATCGGGAAAATTATCACCGATCCGAACTGGTATCTGGCAGTCGAAGTTCCCGCTTCGTCCGCTTCCGATTTTTATGTCGGGCGTCTGATTGACATTGATTTTCCCTTTTCACAGATCGAAACGATTGAATCCACGGTGTTTGACACCAAAACCGAGCCGGACAGCGATTCCATGATCGTTTTTCTGAAATGCTCCTCCATGTCGGAAAATCTCGCCGCCGTGCGTACCTGCACCGTGCGTCTGAATTTCCGCACGCTGACCGGTCTGCGTCTCAACGCCAAAGCCGTTCGTTTCAACGAAAACAACGAACAGGGCGTCTATGTGCTTTCCGGTGAGCAGGTTACTTTTAAGAAAATCAACATCATCTACGAAGGCAACGGATTTTATCTGACAGAATACAACGACAGTGACAAAGAGTACCTTCAATTCTACGACGAGGTGATTCTGGAAGGAAAAAATCTCCAAAAAGCGGTCTCTTGATCCGTTTTTTTGCCCGAAAATGAAAATTTTTGCGATTTTTTTCAAAACATCGCGCTTTCTTTATTGACATTAGACAAAAAAAATTAGATAATATATCTGTGGATTTTTTACCCCCTTTGAATTTTGCATCATGATTGAGAATGAATATTAAGGAGATGTATACCATGAGCTTTCCTAAGAATTTGGGCAAAATGCTGTTCGGCACTTCCGACGAGGATGAGATTGAGGAGAACGTTGACATCCTCTCGAAATCCCCCGACTCCGAAAAAGCACCGATTCCCGTAGAATCCAACAAGAAAAATAACAAAGTGGTTAACATCAATGCTACGACACAATTGCAGGTGGTGCTGGTCAAGCCGGAACGCTTTGATGAAGCGACCGCAATTGCCGATCATCTGAACGCCAAAAAAACGGTAGTTTTGAATCTGGAAGCCGCCAACAAAGAATTGTCCCGCCGTCTGCTGGATTTTCTCAGCGGTGTGGCATATGCCAACGACGGACAGATCAAGCGCGTTGCCAACAGCACCTACATGATCACTCCGTTTAATGTGGATTTGATGGGCGAACTGATGGACGAGCTGGAAAGCAACGGGGTTTATTTTTGAGACAGGATCTCACCGGGCAGGAGGAAATTCTTCTTGCCCGCCTTTGTGATTTTGCCGAGGACTGCGACAGGCAAGCTGCCGCAAAATTCATCGGCTTTCTTGACGAGCATCAACGGGCATTGGCAGAAGAAGCCCTGCGGGAAATCCGCTTTTTTGACTACCGTTTTGACGGCGGATATCCCGATGCCGGACGGGTGTTTTTGTGTATGTACCCTTCCTGGTTTTCCGAGGAGGAACGTGCCGATTCTCCCGTGCGCTGCTGTCACTTTTCCTTTCGTACCTGCGATGTGCTCACTCATCGGGACTTTCTGGGCAGTCTGATGGCGCTCGGAATCAAACGCGAAACGGTCGGAGACATTCTGGTGCGCGAAGGACAAGCCGTAGTTTTCACCACCGAAAACGTGGCACGGATGATTGTAAACGATGTCCGAAAAATCGGGCGTGTCGGCGTGAAAATCTCCGTGGGTCCGTGCGACCTTTCTGCTTTTGAACAACAATTTGAAGATCTTTCCGGCACGGTTTCTTCCCTGCGGTTGGATTGTGTGCTTTCCTTTCTGACAGGGCTCAGCCGTGAAAAATCTCTTGCGCTCATCCGTGCGAAAAATGTCAGTATTCATCACATGGAGGCGACGGAGGGTTCCCGGCTGCTTCATGAAAAAGATCTGCTGTCCGTGCGCGGATACGGGCGGTTTTTACTGGATCAGGTGGGCGATCTGACCAAAAAAGGCAAATGGCGTATTACCGTTAAAAAATATCTGTAAGGGGAGGTTTCGTTTATGTTTTCCGTGAATGAAATAAACGAGAAAAAATTTGAAAAGGCGGCGTTCGGCTATAAGCCCGAATCCGTGGATACGTTTCTCTTTGAGGTTTCCGAGGCATATTCTGCTGTCGTAGAGGAAAACAAACAGCTGCAAAAGAAAATTCAGATTCTTGCCGAAAAGGTTCAGGAATACCGTGAGCAGGAAGACAGTCTGCGCGACACCCTCCTCACCGCTCAGCGTCTCGGCGATTCGCTTTTGAAGGAATCCAAGAACAAAGCCGATGTCATCATCAAAGACGCTTCCGCCAAAGCGGAGAAAATCGTGGAAAGCGCTCAGAAAAAGCTGGAAGGCGAGCAGATCGCACTGACGAAAATGCAGCGCGAGGTGTCCGGCTTCAAAACACGGCTGATGTCTTTGTATAAGACGCACATTGAACTGATCAGCGCGCTTCCCGACTATGAAGAGCCCGCGGAAAAGCCGCAGGAAACGCCCGCAGAGCAACCCGAACCCGCGGCTGAACCGGTGACGGAAACCGTTGTAGAGGTCGTGGAGGAAGCAGACGCACCCGAGACGGAGGAAAAGAGCAATGCTTTGGGATTTACCCCCAAAGCAATGCCCGAATCCGATGAACCGGAAACGCCTAAGTCCAAATTCGGTCCGCTTCAGTTCGGTGAGGACTATGAAGTGAAGCGCAACGGAAAATATTCTCGCAAATAACTTTTAAGGAGATCATCATACCATGGCGCAGGATTACAATCAGACTCTGAATCTTCCGACCACCGACTTTCCGATGCGTGCAGGTCTTCCGCAAAAAGAGCCTGCCATGCTCGAAAAATGGGAAACGGAGCATCTTTACAAAGAATTGATCCGCAAAAACGAGGGAAAACCGACCTATATACTGCATGACGGTCCTCCCTATGCCAACGGCGACATTCACCTCGGCACCGCGCTCAACAAGGTGCTGAAAGACATTATCGTCAAATATAAGAATATGTCCGGATACCAGTCCAACTATGTACCCGGCTGGGACACCCACGGTCTTCCGATCGAATTGAAGGCAATGAAAAAAGCCGGCATCGGAAACGGAAAAACCTCCATGTCCCCGGTGGAGCTGCGCAAAATCTGCCGCGAGTTTGCCCTGTCCTATGTGGACAATCAGCGAACCCAGTTCAAACGTCTCGGCGTCTGGGGCGATTTTGACAATCCTTATCTGACGCTTAAACCCGAATTTGAAGCCCGCCAGATCGAAGTTTTCGGTGAGATGGCGAAAAAAGGCTATATCTATAAAGGACTGAAGCCCGTTTACTGGTGCCCGCACTGCGGCACGGCGCTGGCGGAAGCGGAGATTGAATACGCGGAGGATCCGTGCTATTCCATCTATGTCAAATTCGCAGTCAAGAACGATGTGCACGGCGTGCTTAAAAAAATGGGTGCCGATGTGTCCAAGACGTACTTTGTGATCTGGACCACCACCACCTGGACCCTGCCCGCCAACGAAGCGATCTGCCTGGGACCGGAGTATGACTACTGCCTGGTCAAGACAAACGGAGAGTACTATGTCATGGCAAGAGAACTTGCCGACGCTGCCATGAAAGCGGCAAAAATCACCGATTACGAGCTGATCGGCTCGATCAAGGGAAGCGAGCTGGAATACATCACCTGCCAACATCCCTTCATTGACCGCGAATCGCTGGTCATTCTCGGCGACCACGTCACTCTTGAAAGCGGCACCGGCTGTGTCCACACCGCACCTGGACACGGTATCGAGGACTTTGAAGTCTGTGTGCAGAACTATAAAGAGCTTCCGATCGTTGTTCCCGTGGACAGCGAGGGTAAGCTGACCGAGGAAGCCGGTCCTTTTGCGGGACTGACCACAAACGACGCCAACAAAGCCATTGCGCAGGCGCTGGAGGACAGCGGAAATCTTTTGGCAATTCAGAAGATTATCCACCAATATCCGCACTGCTGGCGCTGCAAGGATCCGGTGATTTTCCGCGCGACTCAGCAGTGGTTCTGCTCTGTGGACGGGTTCAAGGAGCAAGCCATTGAAGCGGTCAAGAGCGTGAAATGGATTCCGGACTGGGGCGAAGACCGCATCACCGGCATGATCCGTGACCGCAGCGACTGGTGCATTTCCAGACAGCGTACCTGGGGTGTCCCGATCCCGATTTTCTATTGCAAGGACTGCGGAAAATACGTCGTCAACGACGATTCCATCCATGCGGTTTCCGAGCTTTTCCGCGAGAAAGGCTCCGACGCCTGGTATACTGAGTCGGCAGAGCAGATTCTGCCGAAGGACTTCACCTGCCCGCACTGCGGCGGTAAGCACTTCACCAAAGAAACCGACATCATGGACGTTTGGTTTGATTCCGGCTGCACCCATGCGGCAGTCCTTGATCAGCGTCCCGATCTGAAATGGCCCTGCGATCTGTATCTGGAAGGAAACGACCAGTACCGCGGATGGTTCCAGTCCTCCCTGCTGACCTCGGTCGCATGGCGCGGACAAGCTCCGTACAAAGCCGTTTGTACCCACGGTTGGGTTGTGGACGGAGAAGGCAGAAAAATGTCCAAATCTCTCGGCAACGGCATCGCGCCGGAGGACATCATCAATGAATACGGTGCGGACATTCTCCGCCTGTGGGTGGCTTCCTCCGACTATCACGCCGACATCAAGATTTCCAAAGACATTCTCAAGCAGCTTTCCGAACAGTACCGCAAGATCCGCAACACCGCACGTTTCATCCTCGGTACCATTTCGGATTTTGATCCGAACACCGACGCGGTTTCTTACGATCAATTGGAAGAAATGGACAAATGGGCGCTGATGCGGCTGGACGACATTACAAAGGAAGTCAACGAAGCCTACGAAGCCTTCGACTACCACATTGTTTTCCACACCATCCACAATTTCTGCGTGCTGGATATGTCCAACTTCTATCTGGATGTTCTGAAAGACCGTCTGTACGTCGAAAAGACCGACTCTTTGACCCGACGCGCCGCTCAGACGACGGTATATCACATTCTTGTCAGTCTGACCAAGCTCATCGCGCCGATTCTTTCCTTCACAGCGGAAGAAATTTGGGGCTACATTCCGAAAACCAAGGACATGGATGCCCGTTCGGTGATTCTCAATGAAATCGACAAGGCTTCTTCCCGCTCCTTTGACGACGCGTTCCGCGCGAAATGGGATCGCATCCATGCTCTGCGCGACACCGTGAACAAAGCACTGGAAGCTGCCCGTGCCGACAAGAGCATCGGAAAATCGCTGGAAGCCTGCGTCACGCTGACCTGTGACGGCGAGTTGTACGATTTTGTTTCTTCTGTTTCCGACTGCCTCGCACAGGCGTTCATCGTTTCTCAGGTCAAGCTCGTCCGCGGTCAGGCACAGAATGCCGAAGCCGGCGAGCCGCAGATTACAATCTCCCGTGCTGAAGGCGAAAAGTGCGAACGCTGCTGGATGTACAGTCACACCGTCGGTTCCGTTCCGGAGCATCCGACGCTGTGCAAACGCTGCGCCGATATCCTGAAATAAATCTTAAAGGGTAGGCCTTTCGGTCTACCCTTATTGATGTTCGGAGGAACTATGATATTGACGGTAACCCTGATCGGCATTCTCCTCGTGGTCGCCGATCAACTGATAAAAATCTGGGCATACAATGCACTTGCCGCCGTGGGGACAATTTCGGTGATTCCCGGCGTGTTCAGTCTGACCTACGTGGAAAATCCGGGCGCCGCCTGGGGTATTTTCAAGGGCGCCACCTGGTATCTGATCGCCATGCCGATTGTGGTGATTGCCCTGATTGTCGGCTATCTGATCCGCAAAAAAATAAAAAACGGATGGATGCTGTGGTCCGCCATGCTCATCATTGCTGGCGGCGTCGGCAATCTGATCGATCGGATCAATGTGTTCGGAAGAATACCGCTTACTGCTATCAATTCCGACAAATTCGTCATTGACTATCTCCAGGTGAAGTTTTTCAACTTTCCCGTATTCAACCTTGCGGACTGCTGCATCACGATCGGCGGCGTGCTGTTGGTTCTGTACATTCTGATCGACGACTTCCGCGCGCGCAAACAGAGCCATGACGAATAAAGAACAGACCTTTGTGATTGAGGATGCGGGCGGCGAACGGTTGGACAAGCTTCTCTCTGAAAAAAGCGGTCTGACACGCTCGGCGGTGCAGAAACTGATCGACGACGGAAAGGTTTCCGTCTGCGGAAAGCCCGTCTCCAAGAACTATAAACCCAAATGCGGAGACATGGTGGTTCTGACCGTGGAACCGCCGAAGCCGCTGGACGTGCAGGCGCAGGACATCTCGCTGGACATCGTTTATGAGGATGGGGATCTGCTGGTCGTCAACAAGCCGAAGGGCATGGTGGTGCATCCTGCCGCCGGTCACAGCGAAGGCACCCTTGTGAATGCACTGATGGCACACTGCAAGGATTCCCTTTCGGGGATCAACGGTGTGCTGCGTCCGGGAATTGTCCACCGCATCGACAAACAGACCAGCGGTCTGCTGATTGTGGCAAAAACCGACGCGGCTCACCTCGGACTTGCCGCCCAAATCAAGGAACACAGCTTTACACGCTGTTACGAAGCCGTGGTTTACGGCAACCTCAAAAACGACAGCGGCACGGTGGACGCCCCGATCGGACGGCACCCGACCGACCGCAAAAAAATGTGCGTGACCGACAAAAATTCCAAACGCGCGGTGACTCATTACGAAGTACTTGCCCGTTATCAGGGCTTCACACATCTGCGGCTGAAGCTGGAAACCGGACGCACGCATCAGATTCGCGTACACATGGCGTATCTCGGTCACCCCGTGGCGGGTGATGCGGTGTACGGACCGAAAAAGGTCATCAAAGAACTGGACGGTCAATGTCTGCACGCCCGCACCATCGGTTTCGTTCATCCGATCAGCGGACAGTATATGGAGTTTACAAGCCCCTTGCCGGGGTATTTTGTGGAGTTTTTAGACAAACTGAAGAAACCTCAGGAGGATTAACATGCAAGAAAACTTGAAAAGAGAGCTTGCCGAAAAGGCTTGCCGCATTCGCATGGGTGTGATTGAAGGAACCTTTCACGCAAAGTCCGGTCATCCGGGCGGTTCACTTTCCATCGCCGATGTGCTGGCATATCTGTATTTTAAGGAAATGCGCCTCGATCCGAAAAATCCCAAATGGGACGGCCGCGACCGTTTTGTTCTCTCCAAGGGGCACTGCGCGCCCGCGCTTTACGCCGCACTCGCGCTGCGGGGATATTTTTCGTGGGACGAGCTCAAAACCCTGCGTCATCCCGGAGCAATGCTTCAGGGACACCCTGACATGAAAGGCACTCCCGGTGTGGATATGTCCACCGGTTCGCTCGGACAGGGCGTTTCCGCCGCCTGCGGCATGGCACTGGCAGGTAAGCTTTCCGACCGTGACTACCGTGTGTACGCCATTCTCGGCGACGGTGAAATTGAGGAAGGTCAGGTCTGGGAGGCAGCAATGTTTGCCGCGCACCGCAAGCTTGACAACCTCTGTCTGCTGATCGACAACAACGGCTTGCAGATTGACGGAAAAATCTCCGAGGTTTGTTCTCCTTACCCGATCGATGAAAAATTTCGCGCGTTCGGATTCCATGTGATCGTCATCAACGGTCATAACTTCGACGAAATCGAAGCCGCTTATGAGGAAGCAAAAACGGTAAAAGGAAAACCGACCGCGATCATTTCCCTTTCCACCAAAGGCAAGGATGTCACCTTCATGGAAGATCGCGTGGAGTGGCACGGTGCCGCGCCGAACGAGGAGCAGTATCAGATCGCCATGAACGACCTCAACGCCATCCTGAATTCGATAAAGGAGTAACGGTATGTCTGAAACATTAAAAATCGCCACGCGTGAAAGCTACGGCAAAGCCCTTGCCGCGCTTTCTTCCGAATATGAAAACCTGGTGGTGCTGGATGCGGATCTTGCCGCTGCCACCAAAACCGGTATTTTCAAAAAAGCTTGCCCCGAACGGTTCATTGACTGCGGCATTGCCGAAGGAAACATGATGGGCGTTGCCGCGGGTCTGGCGACGGCGGGGAAAATTCCGTTTGCCAGTTCCTTTGCGATGTTCGCCGCGGGAAGAGCGTATGAAGTTATCCGCAATTCGATCGGCTACCCGCACCTCAATGTCAAAATCGGCGCCACCCATGCCGGAATTTCCGTCGGAGAAGACGGCGCTACCCACCAATGCTGTGAGGATATCGCGCTGATGCGCACGATTCCCGGCATGGTGATTGTCAACCCCGCAGACGACGTGGAAGCAAGAGCCGCCGTCAAAGCGGCAGTGGAATATGTCGGACCGATGTACCTGCGCTTCGGACGTCTGGCAGTTCCCGTGTTCAACGACGAAAGCAGCTATCATTTTGAGCTTGGCAAGGGTGTCGTGCTGCGCGAAGGCAGCGACGCGACCATTGTCGCCACAGGTCTGATGGTTTACGAAGCGCTCAAGGCGCACGATCTTCTCAAAGCACAGGGGATTCACGCCCGCGTGGTCAATATCCACACGATCAAACCTCTGGACAAGGAACTGATCTGCCGCTGCGCCGCAGAAACCGGGGTGCTGGTGACTGTGGAAGAGCACAACATCATCGGAGGGTTGGGAGAAG
>ERZ808245.486-NODE-486-length-19776-cov-5.575275_pt1 | contig 19776 bp, 23 predicted proteins | sample MGYA00521243_ERZ808245 | MGnify/ENA primary metagenome ERZ808245 (study PRJEB31516, sample SAMN03275576) | gut metagenome | biome: mammalia-associated habitat; material: feces | host: Papio cynocephalus | place: Kenya | collected 2012-07-07 ... | reverse complement strand
ATTTTTCCTACGGCTTCTCGTTTCTCCTGGTAGAATACTTTCCGCCGATACTTTGGCGCAAACACAATATGATATTTGCAATTCCATTTTGTGTGCGCTAAACTATTGATGTCATTCATTCCCATTGAGTGACCTCCTTCTGGTTTGTAAGTTGCAGTTGGCAGACCGCGTCTTTATCTTACCAGAAGGAGTTTTTTCTGCTCAACTATTTAATTCTTACCGAACCACGCGTCTAACGCGTGGTTTTCTATATACAAGAAGAGACGGAGCGGCGCTCCGTCTCTTCCTTTTCGTCCTTACTTCAACTGCTCGAGCGCGGCGAGCTTCAAGCAGCAGCAGAAGACCTCCATCGCCTGCTGCAACTCCTCCACCGGCGGGAGGGACGGGGCAACGCGGATGTTGCTGTCCTTCGGGTCGACGCCATAGGGGAAGGTCGCACCTGCGCTCGTCATAATGACGCCTGCCTCCTTGCACAGCGCCAGCGTGCGCTTGGCGAGGCCCGGCAGCGTGTTGACGGACACAAAGTAACCGCCCTTGGGGTCGTGCCAGGTGGCCAAACCGAGCGGACCGACCTCGCGCGCGAGAGTCTCGGTCACCGCCCTGAACTTCGGCCCCATGATGGCCGCGTGCTTCTTCATCAGCTCCAGCGTGTGCGCCTTGTCCTTGAGGTACTTCACATGGCGCAGCTGATTGATCTTATCGTAGCTGATGATCTGGATGTTGATGAGCTTCTCCATGTACTCCATGTTCGCCTCGCTGCACGCGAAGCACGCCACGCCCGCGCCGGGCAGCGTGATCTTGCTGGTGGAGGCAAATTCAAACACCATGTCGGCGTTGCCGTATTTCTCGCACAGGCTCAAGATGTCCGGGAAGGGCACGAACTCGCCCTCGAACTCGTGGATGCAGTAGGCGTTGTCCCACATGAGCAGGAAGTCGGGGGCCGCAGGCTTCAGCTTGGCGATGCGTTCGATGGTCTCGTCGGAGTAGATGATGCCGTCGGGATTGGAATACTTCGGCACGTTCCACATACCCTTGACCGCCGGATCCTTGACGAGCTGCTCGACCAGCTCCATATTCGGGCCGGCCTCGGTCATGGGAATGGTAATGAGTTCAAAGCCGAAGCTCTCCGTGACCTTGAAGTGGCGGTCATAGCCCGGCGCAGGGCAGAGCCACTTGATATGCTCCTCGCGGCACCACGGCTTTTCGCTGTGCAGCAGGCCGTTGGTGTACGCCTTGGCGATGGTGTCGTACATGAGCTGCAGGCTGGCGTTGCCGCCGACGAACACCTGCTCCGGCTTGCAGCCGAGGATCTCAGCAAAGAGTGCCTTGGCGCTCGGCAGACCGGAGAGCTGACCATAGTTGCGCACATTCACATCGCCGTCCACGCAGTCCGCAGGATCGGTCATCACCGAGAGAATATCGGACACCAGATCGAGCTGCTCCTTGCCCGGACGCCCGCGCGCCATGTTGAGCTTTAGGCCCTTGGCCTTCCACGCTTCAAATTCGGCGGACACTTTTTCAAATTCGTTCTGGCGCTGTTCAGCCGTCATTTCCCTGTATTTCATCGGAACAGACCTCCTATTTCAAATGTTGGAGAAATTATAGCATACCCTTTTCCAAAACACAATGTGCAAAAGAAAAAGAGGGCAAAGCCCTCTTTTTCTTTCTTTTGTTCTCTTAGCCGAAGAGCGCCATGAGGACGCCCGCAGCGATCGCGGAGCCGATAACGCCGGCCACGTTCGGGCCCATGGCGTGCATCAGCAGGAAGTTGCTGGGATTCTCCTTCTGACCCACGACCTGGGAGACACGCGCCGCCATCGGGACGGCGGAAACGCCGGCGGAACCGATCAGCGGGTTGATCTTCTCCTTCAGGAACAGGTTCATGAGCTTGGCGAGCAGAACGCCGCCCGCAGTGCCGAAGCCGAACGCCACGACGCCCATCGCCATGATCTCGATGGTCTGGAGGGAAAGGAAGGTGGTACCGGTAGCCGTCGCACCGACGGTGAAGCCGAGGAAGATGGTGACGATGTTCATCAGCTCGTTGCCGGCCGTCTTCTGCAGACGATCGACCACGCCGGACTCCTTAAACAGGTTGCCGAGCATGAGGCAGGCGATCAGAGGAGCCGCGGAGGGAACGAGCAGCGCCACGAACACGGTGATCATGATGGGGAAGATGATCTTCTCCTTCTTGCTGACCTGACGCAGCGGCTTCATGACGATCTTGCGCTCCTCCTTGGTGGTCAGAGCCTTCATGATGGGCGGCTGAATGACCGGAACGAGCGCCATGTAGGAATACGCCGCAACGGCGATGGGGCCGAGCAGATGGGGAGCGAGACGGGTCGTGACGAAGATCGCCGTCGGGCCGTCCGCACCGCCGATGATACCGATGGAGGAGGATTCCTGCGAGGTGAAGCCGAGGAGCTGGGTACCCACATAGGTCATGAAGATACCGAGCTGGGCAGCCGCGCCGAGCAGCAGGGACTTGGGGTTGGCGATCAGGGGACCGAAGTCGGTCATCGTGCCGACGCCCATAAAGATCAGGCAGGGATAGATGCCGAGCTTGACGCCGAGGTAGAGGACGTCGAGCAGACCGAGGTTGACCGTCGGGCCGGCAAGCTCCAGACCGTACACCGCGGCAGCCTGTTCGGCCTGCGCGACCGCCTGTGCCTGCGCGGTAAACTCGCTGATGGTACCGCCGGCAGCAGCCATGACCTCATTGGCGACCTGCTGGATCGTATCCGCTCCGAAGGCCTCCTGCGCGCTGGCGAGCAGCTGCTGGAAGTATGGGGCAAGCACGGCGTCCGAAACGCCGGACTCGCTCATCTCCGCAAGGAAGGAGGCCGTGATGGGCGTACCGCCGAAGAGGTCCCAATGGACGTGGCCGCCGGCAAACAGGATCTCGTGGAACATATCCGCACCGGGCAGGTTGGTACACAGCATACCGAAGGAAATGGGCAGGAGCAGCAGCGGCTCAAAGCCCTTCACGATGGCCAGATACATCAGGATAAAGGAAATGGCGATCATGATGAGGCATTTCCAGTTACCGTCCTGGCCAAACATATAGAAGCCGGTCTGCTGCAGGAAATTGATAATAGCAGGCATTTATTTCTGGTTTCCTTTCACAGTTTATTTCAGGGGTGCGCGGAAATGTCTCAGCCGATGACGCACAGAACGTCGCCGGGGTTGACGGCAGCGCCCTTGGAAACCGCGACGGAGGAAACAGTGCCGTCGCAGGGGGCAAAGATCTCGTTCTCCATCTTCATGGCCTCGAGGATGAAGAGGATGTCGCCGGACTTGACCGCCTGACCGGCCGCGACCTTCACGTCGAGGATGGTGCCGGGCATCGGGCTGGAAACGGTCTCACCGGAGCCGGCAGCAGCGGGAGCGGCCTTGGGAGCGGCAGCGGGAGCAGCGGCAGGAGCGGGAGCGGCGACGGGAGCGGCAGCGCGGGCCACGGGGGCGGAAGCGGTGCGGGCGACGGGGGCGGAAGCCATGCGGCCGCCGGAGACGGACTCGACGGTAACTTCGTAGGCGGTGCCGTTAACGGTGACAGTGTACTGCTTAGTCATGATGTTTTCTCTCCTAAAATAATCAAATTTTGTTGATGCTGGTGATCTGCATACGGGAAGCGCTGGGGCCGAGGTCCTCGGTGACCGCCGCGATAACGGCGGCAAGGATCTCCTGCTCCTTGGCGGTGTTGACCGCAGGAGCGGCGGGAGCCGCAGCCTTGGGAGCCGCAGCAGGCGCGGGGGCGGCGGGTTTGGCATTGCTCTTGAGGACCGATCCCATGATCGTCGTGAGGACGATGATGCAGATCAGACCGAAGAACACCGTGCCGATGCCCATCAGGGTGACGAAAAGCGGGCTGTACATAGATTCTCCTTATCCCTTTCGTTAGAGTGGATTATAGCAAATCGCCGTTGAACTTTGCAACAGCGGTCCTGCAATTTTTACGCCGTCTGAACAGCCGGCGCGGCGCGGGGAGAGCTTCTCCCTCTCTCCCCGCCGCCGTCGGGATACTTTACTGAATGGACAGAACGTCGGCGAACGCCTGAATGGCGGTCGCGGCCTGACCGAAGTCGCGCATCTGCTGGTCCACGCCCAGCTTGATGAAGGGGATGCCGGCGGCGTCGAGCGCCTTCTTGAGGTACGGGAATTCCATCTCCTCGGGGTCGCAGAACTGCTGCATGAAGAGCACCAGACCCTGCGCGCCGGACTCCTTGACGAGGCTCGCCACGAACTCGCCGCGGCGGTTCTTGTTGGACTGCGGATCGTAGAGCAGCACGTCGTAGTCGGTGTTGGTGAACTGCTCGACGAGGGCCATCATGGGATCGCCCTCCTCGCTCGCGTCGGTACGGAACGCACGGGACTCGTGCGCGACGTCGTCGGCGGCGATGGCAACGTTGTTGTCCTTGAAGACCTTGAGCAGGACGGGGTTGTCGCAGATGATGCCGGAGGTGACGACCTTCACGCCGTTCCACTTCGCCGCAGGCAGCGCCTTGAGCTCGGCGTTGAGGGCGTTGAGCTTCTCAGTGTACTCGGCCTTATCCATGAACCACGCGGCCTTGAGGACGGCGGAGCGCATGATGGGGTCGATGACGTCGCAGTGGTCGCTGGCGAGCTTGACGAACTCGCGGCGGGCGGCGCGGGACTTGTTGTAGACCTTAATGGCCGCGGCGATGTCCTCGCTCTTGATCTCGTGGCCGGCAATCTTCTCGAGACCGGCCTTGACGTCGTTGTACTGATCCATGCAGAACTGCTTGCCCCAATCGGCGAAGCGGTTCTGGGGATGGGCGAGGAAGATGCAGGGCAGCTTCTCGCTCATGGCGACGCGGATGTTCTGGCTCATGGGACGCAGCGTATCACAGATGGTCGGGGTGATGACGCCGTCGAGCAGGTCCATCGTGCCGTCGAGCAGCATCTCGAGGTCGAGCTGGGCGATGGTGCAGTAGAAGGTCGCGCAGTATTCCTTGGCGCGCTGGATGGTCTTGTTGTTGCTGCCCCACATACCGAACGGCATCATGCCGGCGGCGTAGACCAGCTCCTCGGGGGCGTAGTAGGGCATCACACCGATGCATTTCTTGCCGGCGTCCTTATAGGCCTTGAGCTGGCCCTTGGGGTTCGCGGCGACGGCGGAAAATTCCTTCACGATAGCTTCGATACTCATTTTTTCACGCCCTCCTTAGTCTTTCTTGTTGGCTTCCATGGCTTCGACAAGGCCCTGCACGCGGGTGGCGTACTGCGCTTCGTTGAAGTTGCGCGGGTCGGCCTGGTCGCCGTCGAAGCCGGCGCACGGCACACCGAGGTCCTTGGTGAAGCGGCGCTGCATCTCGGCCATATAGCCGGACCACGGCTTGCAGGAGCGGTTGTAGTGGACGAGCACGCCGTCGACCTTGTTGTCGCGGCAGATGCCCTCACGCCACGCAACGCCCTGCTCGATGCAGACGGAGTTGGGCGCCTTGTAGTAGGCGCGGGCCATCTCGTCCATGTTGTTGTAGACGAAGCCGAAAGCGGGCGCGTACACGACGGCGGTGACGTTCACGCCGTTCTCCTTGAGGGGCTTGAACAGGTTCGGGAGCTTCGGCCAGCAGGGGATGCCCTCGAACATGACGCGGTACTTCTCGGGGAAGGGCAGCGTGGAGGTGCCTTCCTTGATGTTCTGCTCCAGATCCTGCGCGAGCAGATCGAACGCGTCGGCGGCGGCCTCCTTGCCGCGGGCGGTGACGACGTCGGCCATGTGGTTGAACAGGTCAAAGCCGCTCATCGGGGCGGGCTTATACTGCAGGTAGTCGCAGACCTTCAGCCAGTTTTGCGCGGTGCGGTTCGCGTGCTTGCAGGCCGCCTCGAACTTGGCCTCGTCGAACTTCTTGCCGGTCAGCTCCTCGAGCTGATGGATGGCGTTGTCGAACTGGGCGCGGACGTACTTCACGGCGGAGTCGCTGACCTCGACGGTGTTGTTGTAGGGGATATCGACCATGATGAGCGGAATGTTGCACATACGGGCGATGTTCTCGTACCACTTGGTCATGCAGTTGCAGATGTTGTTGCAGCACAGCACGAAGTCGGGCTGCGGGATGCGCATCTGCTTGTAGGGCTTGATGGCCTCGCGGCGGAAGTTCTTGTAGGCGATCTCCTTCTCGGTGGTCTCGGGCAGCGCCTCGATCTCATGGATATCGTCCAGAACGGTGTAGGGCACCTGAGTCTTGGGGTCCTTCTTGGGCTTGCCGGTCTCGGGGTCGATGACAACGTTGCCGTTTTCGTCCTTGAGGGGCTTGCCGCTCTTGGGGTCGATGATGAACTCGAGCGTCTCGGGGTCGAACTTACGGCTGGCGCGCTTGCCGGCGGCGTAAGCAAGGGAGATGCGGGCGTAGCCGCAGATATCGTTGTCGAAGCCGAGGTCCTCGGCGGCCTGGCACATGATCTCGCCGTCGCGCTGGGCGGCAATGCCGGCGGCCTGATTCTCGGGATACATCACGTTGAGGTCAAAGGCCTCAGCCAGCTCACAGGGGAACTTGGAGCTGGACCAGCCGACGAGCTTGCCCTGCTTCTTTGCCTCGCGGGCGTCGGCGTACACGTCGTCGACGACCTTGCGCAGCGCGAGGACGCCGGGACTGACCTGTTTAGCCATTTTTGATTCCTCCTAAATTATTCTTGTAAAGAATGGTGCAGCTCAAGGCTGCTTTTTGAGTGCTTTCTGATAGGCGAAGAGCGCTGCGCCGAGGGCGCCGTTGTACTGCGTGAGCGGAGAGGTGGAGATCTCGTGCCCGAGCTGGTTTTCCAGCGCCTTGACGATGCCGTGGTTCTGCGCCACGCCGCCGGTCATCACCACGCGGTCACGCACGCCCACACGGTTGCACAGGCCGCTCACGCGCCCCGCCACCGAGCGGTGGATGCCGGCGATGATGTCGCACTTGTCGGTCCCGGCGGCGAGCTGCGAGATGACCTCGCTCTCGGCAAAGACCGTACAGGTCGAGCTGATGCCGATCTCCTTGGTGGACCTGTCGCCGAGGTCGCCGAGATCCTCGACCCTAACCTCCAGCACGCGGGCCATGACGTCGAGGAAGCGCCCCGTACCGGCGGCGCACTTGTCGTTCATGACGAAATTCTTCATCATGCCGTTCTCGATCTCGATGACCTTCACGTCCTGCCCGCCGATGTCCACGACCGTGTGTACATCGGGGAAGAGATAGGTCGCGCCCTTGGCGTGACAGCTCAGCTCGCTCATCTGCAGATCGGCAAGGCCGTCGAGCGAATTGCGTCCGTAGCCGGTGGCGAGGACGAAATCCATCTGCTCGCGCGTCATTTTGGCGTTATCCAGCACCTCCGCGATGGCGCGGGCGGGGCCGGACGTGCCGGTGCCGACGGGGACGAGGGACTTGGCGACGATCTCCTGGCCGTCCTTCATGATCACACATTTCGACGCGGTGGAGCCCACGTCGATGCCCATGGTGTAAATGCTCATAATCGCTTAAAACTCCATACCTCCCCGCGCGGCGAGAGCCGCGCGGGGATCAATTGCTTCAAAAATCTTACGCCTTCTGGTTCAGGTTGTCGTAATCGCGGATCACGCGCGGGAGCAGCATCTGATGGAACGGGCAGATGCTCTCGGGATTCTGATAGCAGGCGTTCGCGAAGGCCTGAATATAGGGACGCATATCGTTCATGTCGACGATCTCGTCCGTCAAGCCGGCCTTGGCGCAGAACTTCGGGCTGGACTTCTTGGCGTAATCCTGGATCAGCTCGTTCATCTTGTCGATGGTGGGCTGCAGGTCCTTGCCGGCCTTCTCGTCCTTGACCAGACGGCGGGCGTACATCGCGGCCGCGGCGGTCTCACCGTGCATGACGTAGATTTCGGTGGTGGCGGTGCCGATGGAGAAGGCGTTGGTGTCGTTGCCCTGCGGGCCGCCGAGGACGTAGTGCGCCGCGGCGGTGCCCTTGCGGAGGGTGATCTCCATCATGGGCAGGTCGCTGGACTGGATGGAATAAATGAGGCTCTGGCCGAGACCGAGGAGCTCCGCGCGCTCGGCGTCGTTGCCGACGTCGATACCGGTGGTATCCTGGATCCACAGCATCGGGATGCGGTCACGGGCGCAGAGGGTGACGAACTCGTTCATCTTGATGAGGCCCTGACGGTACAGCTTGCCGCCGACGCCCATCGCAGAGCCGTAGGTCGCCATCTTGTACTCGGGGTAATTCATCAGCATGCCCTGCGCGTTGGCGACGACGCCGACGAGCAGACCGTCGATCTTGGCAAGGCCGGTGATCATCTCGGGGCCATAGCCGTGCTTGAACTCCATGAACTCGGAGCCATCGAGCAGGCGGGCCATGACGTCGTACATATCGTAGCTGCGCTTCTGGTTGAAGGGCACGATGGAGTACAGGTCGTTCGCGTCGAACAGAGGCTCCTTGGGATCGTCCACGCGGAAGAACTCGGGATCGTAGGCGGGCAGCATATCAATGTACTTGCGGATGCCGCCGAGCACGCCTTCCTCGTCGCAGTAGACCTCACGGAAGAAGCCGGTCTCATCGTAGTGGATGGAGACGGTGCCCGGGATATCGGTCTTGAGGTTCTTCTGGGCCTGAATGAGCGCTTCCGCCGCTTCCTTATCGACGTAGCCCTTGGGGTTCATGCCGCCGACGATGCCGGCGCCGCCGACTGCCATGTTGGCGTCCTCATGCGCGATGAGGATGGTGGGGCTGATGGAGTGATAGCCGCCGCCGGCGGGGTTGGTGCCGTAGATGCCGACGATGACGGGAATGCCCATCTGGTTCAGCTCGCTGTTGCGATAGAACGGGGTGCCGCCGCCGCGGCGGTTGGGATAGACCTTCTCCTGCTCGTCGAGCTTCACGCCGGAGCAGTTGAGGACGTAGACCAGAGGAATGCGCAGGCGCTTGGCCGTGTCGCTGCCGCGCAGCAGGGCGTCCGCCTGGCCGGGGACCCATGCGCCGGCGAGCTTCTTGTTGTCGCTGGCGATGATGACGGCCCACTTGCCGTTGATGCGGCCGAGACCCTTGACGATACCGACGCTGCCGTTATCGTTGTCCTGCGGGTTGTAGAGGCTGTTGAGCGGGCACCAGGTCCCCTCGTCCACCAACTCCTCGATGCGCTGCATCGCGGTCCACTGGCCGGATTCGTTGAGAGCCTCGGTGCTCTTGCCGGCTTCCAGCGCGGCCTCGCGGATCTCATGGATCTCCTGCTCTACTTCCTGGATCTGCGCCGCGTTCTCTTCGCTGAAGTGGGCCACTTCCTTGCCGATGACGGGCATAGTCTGGAAATAAGAGGGCATAGAATATTCGCTCATGTTTTGTTCTCCTTCTTATTTAAATGATAACGGACTTACTTTTCCTTGGGGACCTTGATGAAGGCCTGGCCGGGGTCGATCTCCTCGCGGATGAGACGGATGATCTCGGCGGGAGGCGCCTCGAAGGTCTCCGCGCGGGAGCAGTCGATCTCAAAGCCGGTATTCTCCTGAATGATCTCGGGCGTGACGCCGGGGAACATATAGGCGCAGTACATACGCTTGGTCTCGTCGTCGAACTTCATGATGCCGAGGTCGGTGACGACCATCTGAGGACCGCGGTTGCCGGGCAGGCCCGCGCGCTCACGGCCGCCGGGGCCATCCATCCAGCCGCAGGAGGTGATGTAGTCGACGTGGTCGATGAAGCGGCGCTTCTGGTGCTGCATCATGATGATGGTGTTACAGTAGGTGGCGATGCCGTTCGCACCGCCGGAGCCGGTGAAGCGCGTGGTGGGCTGGAGATAATCGCCCTTGCCGAAAATGCAGGTGGAGTTCACGTTGCCGTAGGGGTCGATCTGCGCGCCGCCGATGAAGGCGACGAGACGATCCTCGTCGTGCAGCCACTCGTTGGCCTCAAAGCCGACGAAGCGGATGTTGGGCCACTGCACGGCGCAGTGCGCCATGAAGCGGTTGTCGCCGACGGAGCGGGGGACCTCAACGGGGTCGCAGTCCATCAGACCGGACTCGACGATGGGGTGGCAGCTCGGGCAGATCGCGCGCTTGGCGAGGGAGGCACCGATGAGCGGCAGGCCGGTGCCGACGATGACGATCTGGTTTTCCTTGATGCTCTTGGCGATGGCGTAAGCCTGCATCTCCTGCTTGGTATACTTCGTATAATCAGACATTTCAATACCCCTCCTAACTTAGTGCGTCGTGGAATAGCCGAGGTGCGGCTCGTTCTTCAGACGCATCAGGCGGCTGCCGCCGATCTTGTCGAGCAGCTCGGCCTGGTCCTTGCAGCCGTAGACCCACTTGTTCAGATAATCCTCGAAGGTCTCGGGGATCAGCTCGCCCGCAGCAGCGGCCTTGGCAGCCTTCTCGGCAGCCTCGGCGGCCAGCTTGAGCTTCTCGTCGGCGGGCGCCTTCTCGAGCGCCTTGACGGCCTTGGCGGCAGCCTTGGCGAGCTGCTCGACGGCGTCGGCCTTGTCCTGATACTTGGAGGCCTTGTCGTACTCCTTCAGGGCGGCGTCGTCATCGTCGTAATAGTCATAGCACTGGGCGGGCCATGCGCCGTAGGGCGCCTTCACGACGGCCTGCACGCACTCGCCGAAGATGCGGGTCTTGGTGGGATCGCGGCGGATGTACTCGTTGGAGACGATCTCCTCGCAGGTGACGATGGTCTTGCGCGCGGCGACCGCGATGTCGATGTCGTGGAACTCATCGCCGCAGATGATGCAGGTGCCGTCGGGGCTGGCCTGCTGGACGTGGATGAGCGCGGTGTCGATCTTGGGAACGGGAACGGCGACGACCTTCTGGCCGGGGACCATGGGATTCTCGATCTCAACGCACTTGAGGTCTTCCATCTTGGGCATGGTCTTGCGCTTTTCCTCGCTGATGCCCCAGTACTTCATTAGGCCGCTGCCCTGCATCAGGCGCACCGGCAGGAACGGAAGGCCGAGGGAAGAGGCGTGCAGCATGAGCATCAGCACGTCCTGCGAGTAATCCTCGTAGGTCAGCTGGCCCTTCTCGATGGCGGCGCGGAAGCGGCGGGAAACGTTGGTGTAGCCGGAGTTCGCGGTGTAGCAGTTGATGTACGCCGCCACGCGGCCCTCGCCGATGAGCATATCGACCTCGCCGCCGCCGGGGCCGGCGTAGACGATGAAGTCCTTCTGACCCTGGCGCAGGATCTCGGAGACCGCCGCATAGGGCTTGCGGTTGGTGGTGAAGCCGCCGGTGGCGAGTACGTCGCCGTTTTCAACGTACTTTGCAACGGCATCGTGCAGTGACATGACCTTATTCAAGATAAAACCCTCCCTGTTTTTATTGGTTACGGTATCTTATTGCCAATGGGCCCCTGTTTGCATGAAACCTTTCAAAATCAGCCGACAGGTGCTCATACAGGCTTCATTGTAGATTATAGAGGAAAGCGTCCATTTAATCAATGAAAAAAGCAAAGAAAATCAAAAAAAAGTAGCCAAAATTTTTTTGCCTTTTTTGTCGTATTCGCGAATTGCTTTCGACGTTCTTCGCTGCATTTCCCTTTTCTTTTTGCAGGAAAACTTGCACTTGTGAACTTTTTAACAGCATCTTTACGTCCTTTTTCGTCGCTTTTTCCGGCACGCGGGTGTTGCGCCGGCGTAAAAAAGCTGTTATCATGCCCATAGCTTCTGCCGCAAATTTCCGTATCATACCAAGGAGGTACCCCTTATGGAGCTTTTTGATTTCGGCACCCCCGCGCTGGACAAGGCGCTCAACCTCACCGTGACCGTCCTTTTGCTGCTGGCGCTCGGCGTGCTGCTCATCCGCGTCATCCTGCGCCTGTGCGACCGCGTGTTTGACCGCTCCGAGCGTCTCGCGCCCTTCCGCACCTACCTGCGCTCGACGCTGCGCGCCGTGCTCTACATTCTCCTCGCGCTCGCCGTTCTCGGCTCGATCGGCGTGGAGATCACCTCGTTCGTCGCCCTGCTGAGCGTCGCCGGTCTCGCCGTGTCGCTCTCGCTGCAAAATACGCTCTCCAATGTCGCCGGCGGCGTCATGCTGCTCATCTCCAAGCCCTTCACCGTCGGCGACTACGTCTCCTGCGACGGCATTGAGGGCACCGTCCGCGCCGTCGATCTCGCCTACACCACCTTTACCACCGTGGACAACAAGGAGATCTTCGTCCCCAACAGCCAGATCGTCGCCGCCAAGATCGTCAACTACAACACGCTCGGCCGCCGCCGTGTCGATTTGACTTACACCGCCTCCTACGATGCGCCGACCGAGACCGTCCGCGCCGCGATCCTGGAGGCCGCTGCCGCCTTCCCGCAGGTGACGGACGAGCCCGCGCCCACGGTCGTCCTCAGCGAATACGGCGCGAGCAGCATCTCCTACCTCGTCAGACTCTGGGTCCCCGCCGCCGACTACTGGACGGTCTATTACGGCATGAACGAAAAGGTCCGCGAGACCTTTGCCGCCCACGGCGTCGAGATGACCTACGACCATCTCAACGTCCACATGATCAAGGACTGAATCCAAAATAATAAAAAAGGTGGGGAGGCAAGCCGCTCGGCTTGCCTCCCCACCTTTTTTATTTCTCCAGCTCCCGCAAGCGCTTGAGAAACACCGCCAGCTGCTCGCGCGTGACGAACGAGCGGTACTGCTTGTTGCCGCTCCCGTCGCCCACGATCAGACCGTTCTTCTCGGCCCACTCGCGCGCCTCCGCGCTCCAGTCTGCCGGCTCGCGCTGCGCGAGCGAGCGCCAGTAGCCCTCCATCAGCGTGTTGAACTGCTCCTGCGTCATCGTTTCCTCCTCTTCAAAGCGCGGCATCGGCGGCGGATACCGCCCCGCGCGCACCATCGACGAGGTGTATTTTCCGCCCCCGTCCCATTGAAAATGGGGCCGGTCGGGAAAGCTCCGCCAGTCGCCGCCCCAGGTGAAGCCCATCTCCTTGCCGAGCTTTCCCATCGCGGTGAAAAACGCCGGGTCGTCGTACTCGTGGCCCTTCACGTTCTTGCAGATATCGAACGCCAGCCCCACGCCCTTTGCGTGGAAGGTCGGCACCGTCGCCGTCCTGGCCGCGTAGCCCATCGAGACGAGGTAGCGCTGGTATTCCGCGTCGCGCACGGTCTGCACCACCAGCACCGGCAGCCCCCGCGCTGCCGCGCGCTCGATCAGCGTGCGGCAGTTCACCGCCACATCGGCGCGCAGCTCGCCGATCTCCCGACTGTTATACATCCTCGTCCTTTTTACTCTGCGTGCCGAAATAAAAACCGATCACCGCCGTGTAGATCGTCATATAGTCCTGCGAGAGCGACCCGCAGCACTCCAGCACGCAGAACGTGATCGTCAGCGTGATCGTCACGATGCTCTTGACCGTAAAAAGATTCGTCAGCCGCTTGAGCGCCAGCTCCTTCATCCGTTCTCCTCCCATCCGTCGCAGTCCTGTCCGCTGCGCGCTTGTCTGCCGCAGGCGGCCTCAAACACGATGCCGCCCGCGGTGTTCTCCGCCTTTGCCTTGTTGTAATAAAAGCCCGCCGACGCACCGTAGGCCCCCCAGGCGGCGCTCACCGTCGCCGCCACCCACGGCAGCGTGCCGAGATAGCCGTATCCCACCGCCAGCCGTGCCAGCGCGAAGCCCTCGTAGGTGGTGTAGAGCACCACCGCGCTCTCGAGCAGGAGCAGCAGCTTGGAAAACGCCCATTTTCTCCTCATGCCGCCGCCCCCTGTGCCAGCAGGGAGAATACCGCGCCGAGCAGCAGGTAGAGCACGCGGTCGGCCAGCGCCTCCCAGCGCTTTCCCGGCTTTTCCGTGATGCTCTGCACCGCGTTTCGGATCTCCTTCACGTTGCCCTCCACGCTCTCCTGCCGCACGGCGAGCACCTCCACCGCCGTTACCAGTTTATCCAGAGCGTCCTGTCTGCGTTCCACCGCCTCCAGGCGCTTCGCGCAGGCGTGCAGACGCTCGTCGTTCTCCGTCAGGCGGACCGAGACCTCCTGCTCCGTCATACCGTCGGCACCGCCTTTTCAAAGCTCTCCCAGGTGTGCTCCGCGTCCTCGACGCCCTGCCACGTCCACGCGGCAGCCTCGCACTCCTCCCATGTCAGGAACCGGAAGTAAAAGTCCACCTGCAGATGGCATGGCATGATCTCCAGAATGATGTCGCGGATGTGCGCGAAGTCCTCCGGCTCGCCCGCTACCTGCGGGAAGGTCACACGCACCACGCCCTGCTCGTCCGTCTCCGCGGCCACGGCGCGAACGCCGCAGCCGCTGATGGTCTGGTTGACCGCCTCGAGCGTGAAGCCGTCGCCGCCGACGCGCAGCAGCGACGCAATCGCCAGCCGGCGCAGCTCCGGCGTCGTGCGCGCGCCGATGCGGGAAAACAGCCGCTCGCGGCGGGAGAGCCCCTCGTCCTCCGCCGTCAGCAGCACGCCCTCACGCGCCGCTTTCTCCAGCGCCTCAGCTGCGGCGTCCAGTCCCTCGCCTGCAGCGTACAGCTCCGCACCGCTCAGACTGCCCTCATCGAGCCGATAGACACGCAGCGGGCGCAGCAGCTCGCAAAGATAGTTGTAGTAGCCCATCGCCTCACGCCTCCGTCAGCTCGCTGAGCGTCACCGTACCGAGCATCGGCAGTTCCGTCGCGTCCACCGCCACATCCGCCGCCGGCGCGGTCAGATGCACATTCTCTACGCCCTCCACGCCGCAAAGCAGCGTCAGCAGTCTCGCCGTCGTCACGCTCTTTCCCAGCAGCCCGCCGGTGAACAGCGCCTCCAGCGCGCTCTGCGCACCGGCCTTGACCTCGGCAAAGGTATACCCCGGCGCCGCCTTGAGCGCCGCCGTCACCGCCACCGTCTCGACCGTCGGCGCGAGCACCTTCAAGTCCACCGCGATCTCGCGCTTTTTCTGTAAGTCCGTCTCGACCGCCGCGAGCAGCGCCGCGTCCGGAACGCCCGCGTGCGTCGCGATCACCACGTTCACCGTCCCGATGCCGCGGGCGCGGCCCACCGCCTTCGCCGCCGCCACACCGGGATAGCGCATCGCCTCCTGCTCGTAATAGGCCGCGTTCGCGCCGTTCGGCAGGCGCTGATAGCTCGCCAGGACCCGCCCGCGCAGCGCCTCGTCGCTCTCGGCGTCGCAGCCGCCGGAGAACGCCGCCGGGTTCGTACACTGCACCACGCCGACCGGCATCGCCGACAGCAGCGTGACCGTCCCCGCGATCACATTGCCGTCCGCGCCCGCCTCCACAGCCTGCGCGGGCACATCGACCCATTGGCTGCCCACGGCAATGGCCGCGTCCTCCGTCGTCTCAAAGCGCGCGCCCTCCGCCGTCATGCACACCGCGCCCTTTTCGATCGGGCACGCCGCCGTCACCTTGTCCGCCGCGGCAAATCGGATCACGCCGGCCGCCTTTTCCGCCGCTCCGCGCGTAATGCCGCGCGTTTCGGCATGATAGTCCAGATACGTTCCCTGCGCCGTCTGCGGGAAGCTCTGGTCAAGCACCCAGTCCGCCTGCATCAGCAGCGACTGCAGCTCCGCTGCGAGCGCATAGAGGCGCACCGCGCTGTCGCAGCCCTCGCTCGGTACAAAGCCCGCTCTCTGCGCGAACGTGCCGCGCAGCTGCTCATAGATCTCTGTCCATTCCTTCATCGTCTCTCACGCTCCTCTCACCGTCACCTCCAGCGCGGCGCTTTCGCCGTCCGCCGTCAGCAGCACGCGCAGGGCCATGGTCCCGTCCCCGCGCTCCGTCAGTTCCACATCCTCCACCGTCAACGCCGTTTCCTCCGCCAGCGCGTCTGCGGCGTACTGCTTCGCCGCAGACGCCCGGGCCGACGGCTTCTCGTTCCCGAGCCGGTACAGCTCGCTCCCCAGCTCCGGCAGAAAGGGAAAGCTCCCCCTCCGCACGCTCAGCCGGAAGAGCGCCCTCGTCAGCAGCGCCTCGGTCCCGTCCGCGCGCTGCTCTCCGCCGATGCCGTCGGGAAGATAGTCTCCGTTCTTCATTTTAAGCTCCACCGATAGCCTCCTCCGGCGCTTCATACGCTTTCCCGTTGATGTACAATTCTCCCGCGATCTCCACGCGCCCGTTCCGGCGCAGCGTGATGCTCGCGCCGCCGCTCTCCGCGTAGATGCGCACCTCGCCGTCGTCCAGATCGTCCTGCTCCTGCGCGGCGTCCAGCGAGCCGGCCACATACCGCTCCTCGCCGAGTGTGCCGCCCTTGATGAGCAGCACGCGCTCACCGTTTTTCGGCCGCCACGCATACCCGCCCGGCGACGCGAGCGGAACGCTGCGCTCCTCTCCCCGACTGAGCACGCCCGCCGCGCTCCCGCCGATGGTCACGGTGCCGCTCTCGGCATTCGTTGTCTCCTGCGGCTCCTCCGTCCGTCGGAGCCGGCCTGCTACCCACATTTTTTCATACCTCCCACAGTGTCAGCTCCGTCGTCTCGCCGCGCGCGGAGAGCGTGTGCAGCGTCTCGCTCACGCGGAACGTCCCCCGCACACCCAGCCGCGCGAGCGACAGCTCCACGCGGTCCGTCGGCTCGGCGTCCACGCTCCCCGCGAGCGTGACCGTCAGCTCCCGCGCGTCCTCCACGCTCTTCTCGATCTGATAGCGTCCCGTGTAGCGCAGCTCATTCGCGCTCCGCGAGGGCACATACACCACGCGGCGGCAGCTCCCGCCCCGCGCGAGGAACGCCTCGTTCCGCACCGTCTGGCGCAGCTTCTTCGCGCGATTCACTGCCGTCACCTCGGAGAGCACGCCGTACCGCCTGTCGCGGTACGACGCCTCGATTACACCCTCCGGCTCCTTCAGCGCAAGCCTGCGCCCCTCTGCCGTACTGCGCAGACACAGCACGCCCTCCCGCGTGAAATACGGCGTCAGAGCGCAGCGCCGCGCAAAGCCCTCGATGGCCTTCCACTGGCTCGAGCCGCTCGCCACCGCGTATTCGCCCGTGCCGTACACCTCGCCATGCGGCTCCCATGCCACGCCGCACACCGCCGCGTGGTCCTTCAATATCTCGCTGAGTGCCGCGCGCTGATAGGTCACCGCCTCGGCCTCATTGTCGAGCAGCAGCGCAGCCATGCCGCGTCCCTCGACCGTCAGCACCGTGCCCTCCGCGCCGCACACGGCGCTCCACTCGTCGATCACGCCGCGGAACCGCGCCACACCGTTCTCTACCGCCGTAAAGCGGCAGGCCGCCTTCAGCGCCTCCCCCATTTCGGCGCTGTAAAGGCACCTTGCCCGAAAGCTGTCGCACGGCACGCCGCCGGTGCGCCGCAGCCGCCATTCCAGCAGCGCCGGCAGCTCGTATACCTTGCCGCCGGCCGTTTCCACTCTGCCGGTCATGAAAGCCTCACCCGCTCTCCCGGATAGATCCGATTCAGGTTCGCGATCTGCGGGTTGAGCGCACACAGCGCGCGCACCGTCGTGCCGTTTCGCGCCGCGATGGCCCAAATCGTATCGCCCTGCACCACGGTGTGATACCGCGCTCCCGCCGTTCCCGCCGCGCTGCCGCCCGCCGCCAAAGTGCTCACTTCCTTCAGCGCTGCGCTCTCGCCTCCCGCCTCGCAGAACGCGAAGCGGTAGCGCACATAGTCCGGCAGCGGCTCCTGCACGACCTCCAGCTCGGTAAAGTACGCGCGCGTCGTCATCCACACCGGATGCACCAGCACACCCGCGCCTCCTCCGTAAAACACCGTCGCCAGCCGCTTGAATTCCTCATACGCACCCTCTCCGGCGAATTCCCCCTCGCCCTCGAGCACACGGCAGACCTGCCCGAGGTCCTGCGTCACGCTCCTGCCGAACGGCAGCTTGTGCTCCGCCACCACGCGGCGGAACGAAATGCGGTAGCTCTCGGGATTATTCGGCCAGATGTAGTCCTTATATCGCATGGGCGTCAGTCTCACGTCCCCGCCTCCTCTCAGTAAAGATAGAATCCGCCGTCATAGCGCCGCGCGTCGCGCTCGATCTCTCCGCTCACGCTTCGCGCGGTGCGGAGGGCGTCTCCGCCCTCCGCCGAAACGAACGCCTCCGCCGCGTCATGCCTTCCCGCGCCGCTCTCCGGCGCGGCGGCGGATGCACTCCGTTCCCCGCTTCCCCACGCGCCGGCGTCCGCCGCCGTGTGCGCGGACATCGTTTTTTCTGCCGTCCGTCTTACGCTCCGCGAACGATCCTCCGCATCGGCGCGGCCTTCGCTCTCCTCCGGCCCCGCCGCCGATGCGCCCTGCTTGAGCCGCAGATAACGCGCCATGTCAAAGCTCTCGTTCACCGTCTCGCCCGCACGGAACGCCTGCGCGCCATCCTCCCATGCCGCGTCAGCGGAGTCCTGCCCCTCGTTCTCTCCCGTGGGCGCTCCCAGATACTGCCGCACCATCAGTCCGACCGCCGCAAGCATCGCCGCGCCGAGCTGCTCGGTCACGCGCCTTTGCTGCGCCGCGAAAACCGCATCGTCTCCCATTAGGCGTCCGTCTCCATGCGCTTACAGGAGATGACCGTCACCTTTTCCGCCACCGGCTCGCCGAGCTTGCCTAGCTCCTCGATGTTGCTCCAGCGGCAATGGCTGTAGATGATGCGCTTGCCCGGGCGGCACACCACCACGGAAAAGTCGTCGAGCTCATAGAAGCTCACGCCGTCGCCGATGGCCTCGTCCGTCGCGTACAGGCGGCTGAGCTCGAGCGTATAGCGCGTCTGCCCACCCACGGTCGCCACCGGCTCGCTCTCGCCGAAGGCCTCGACCTCGCGGCTCGTGCGCGACGCCTTCGCGCTGTAGCCCTGCACCACCGCCAGCTTTTTGCCGTTGAGCTCCAGATAAATGTCCCGGCTCGTCGGGATCGTCATGTTTGCCATCTTTCCGCCTCCTTACACCGTGATGTGCGCGCTGAGGTAAATGCGGTTGAGCCCGTGCGCCACCGCGAAGCTGAACTCCACCATGCACACCGTCGGATCGTCCTCCGATGCCTTCACGCTCACCTCGCCGAAGCTGTCGATGATCTCCTGCGCGCGCTTGTTTTCCAGCTCCACCATCACCTGCGAGCGGATCGCCGCGCGCACCTGCGCGGTGTTCTTGCTGCGCACGAAGCGCGCACGCAGCGACGCGCGCAGCGTGGGGATCACGTCGTCCACAATCCGCACCGTCGTCAGCTCGCGCCAGGTCTTGTCCGCCGCCCCGCCGGTGGTCGTGCGCGTCGTGATGCCGCGCACGATGCTCACCTCGCCGCTCACGCACTCCAGCGGCGTCACGCCGCCGGTGACCAGGGTATCCACCTGCGTGTCGTCGTAGTTCGTGCTTAGGCCCGAAAAGCCCGCGAGCACCGCGCCGTTCACCGGCACGGACGGGTCGCTCTCCCCCGCGATGACCGCAGCGGCTGCCGCCGCCATGCACACATCGCCGGGCGCCGTGAGCACCATGCGCTCACTGTTGAGCTTGCCCGCGTGCTCCACGAGCTTTGCGACCGTCTCGCTCGCGCCGCCCGAAACCACGCCGATGCGCTCTCTCTGCGCGCCCGACGCCTTTTCCACGCTCGCGCGCAGCTTGAGCTGCACATCCGCGCTCGTGCTGTCGCACACGATCACATCGACCGCCTCCTGCTCCAGCGCGGCAAAGGCCGCTTCATAGCCGGTCGGCGTCGCCGCGGATACCTTCACCGCCTTGACCACCGCCGCGCCGTTGCGGTAGAGCGCCGCGAGCAGCGCCGCCATGCCGGTCACGCCCTCCGCGTCCTCGCCGAAGGCGCTCACACCCTCGGCGTAAGAGGTCAGCGTCACCACCTCATTGGCCGTGCCCGTCGTGCTCACCGCCGCCGCGCCGATGAGATACGAAATGTTCCACACACCGTCCATCATGC
>ERZ808245.485-NODE-485-length-19785-cov-12.552408_pt1 | contig 19785 bp, 17 predicted proteins | sample MGYA00521243_ERZ808245 | MGnify/ENA primary metagenome ERZ808245 (study PRJEB31516, sample SAMN03275576) | gut metagenome | biome: mammalia-associated habitat; material: feces | host: Papio cynocephalus | place: Kenya | collected 2012-07-07 ... | reverse complement strand
TCAACATAACTATCTCTTTTTATACAACTTTACCCACAACTATACATGAAGCCTCGAAAGATTATACATTTTATCTTCTTCAACCACCCTCCTAGACTTATTTATCGATAATCAGAAACAGAAAGCAAGAATTTGCTTATATACAAGGAGGAAACAGAGAAGCAACAGAAAAAAGAAAGGGAATATCGTATAAAGACAGATAATCAAGATATATCATATCACTAGATAGAATTAGAGACAAACAAGAAGGAGTTTATCATATAAATGCACTCGATTTTTTCTTAGAAGAAATGCTACTAATTTAAAAATCTAAGAAAAGTTATATTAATCGCCCATTACGAAAGAAATATACATAATATATTTCTGACTTGATATGCCATATTTCCGATAAATGATGACATATTTCTTTTTATGGACTATTCTAAAACCGAAGGAGCAAAGAGATTAAAGCTATGTCAAAAATGGTATCGGCAAAAGAAATGGCAAAAGTATGGAACCTTACAGAACGACGCGTTACTGGACTATGTCGTAGCGGCAATATACTTGGTGCTGTCAAAAAAAATGGAAGTTGGCAAATTCCACTAGGCTCAGAGCGTCCAAATGACAAGAGAATAAAAAGCGGTAAATATGCTCATTCAAGTGAGTCACAACATCTTCCTCTCCCTGTCGGAGTTTCCGATTATCGCCTAGCTTCAACAGAATACTACTATGTCGATAAAACATTAATGCTCAAAGATATCATTGATGAAAGAGCAATGGTTAGGCTCTTTACACGTCCAAGGCGTTTTGGCAAAACCCTAAATATGGATATGATTCATACTTTTTTTGAAAAAACAAATGAAGACACATCTAAGTACTTTTTCGATAAAAAAATATGGGCTCAGGGGAAAAAATACAGAGAATATCAAGGAAAATATCCAGTAATTTTCATTTCATTAAAAGATGTAAAATGCGACTCTTGGGATGAAACCTATAATTTAATTTACGCAATTATTCGTAACGAATACACTAGGCATAAAGAACTACTTAATAGCTCTACTCTTGATTCAAGTAGTAAAAATTACTTTAATAACATTCTAAGTGGAAATGCGGACAAAAGTGATGTTACACTTTCGCTCTTAAATCTCTCAGAAATGTTAAACCAACATTACAAAAGTAGTACTGTAATTATTATCGATGAATACGATACGCCAATTGAAAGTGGACACACAAAAGGCTTTTATGAAGAGGTAATATCATTCATGCGTAATCTCCTCTCATGCTGTTTAAAAGACAATAAAAATCTCGCATTTGGTTTTCTTACTGGAATTCTACGTGTTGCAAAGGAAAGTATTTTTAGTGGGCTCAACAATCTGTCAACTAATTCTGTTCTAGAAAACAAATATAGCCAATACTTTGGTTTCACAAAAGATGAAGTAAAAAAAATGGCAGAATACTACGGTTGTTCTGATAAATTTGCCGAGATTTCAGAATGGTACGATGGATACAATTTTGGAAAAACTGAGATCTTTAATCCATGGTCCGTTGTAAACTATTTCAATACAGACTTTGAACCAAGAGCTTTTTGGCTCTCAACAGGAAGTAACGATATTATAGGAGAAATCATTCAAAAAGCAGACGATGAGATATATAGAAAGCTAACATCACTTGTCAATGGTGAATCTTTCACTACATACATTGATACAAGTGTAATCTATCCTCAAATTAAAAATAATCCGTCTTCAATTTATAGTTTCTTACTTATGGCAGGTTACTTAAAGGCTATAAAGACATCTATTTCTATTAGTGGTGATTTCCTATGTGATGTCGCCATACCAAACAAGGAAATATCTTTTGTATATCGAAAGGAGATCCTACAAAAGCTCAACAGGGTGATTCCTTCTAATATATCAATAAAGGTAGAAGAAGCATTACTTACAGGAGATAAAGAAGAGCTCAGAGATATTATCACTAAAGTTCTAAAAGAATCTGTTAGTTTTTTTGATACTAAAAGTGAAAGCTTCTACCATGGTTTTATGCTTGGTCTCTGTGCTCTTTTTAGTTCTTCATATGTAACCTCAAACCACGAATCAGGTTTGGGAAGATATGATATTCAACTATCCCCCAAAAAAGATAATCTACCTGGTATTATTATCGAACTAAAAGCTGAAAAGAAATCTTCAGAAAATGAATTAAAAGCTCTCGCTACGAAAGCATTAAAACAAATAAATGATAAAGAATATGATTCCGAGATGAAAGCAAATGGAGTTAAGACTATCTACAAATATGGTGTTGCCTTCAGTGGGAAAAGAGTTGAAATAGAAGTATGCTAAAATAAATGAAAACCCTTTATTGGGTTTGTATTTGCTTTTTCTTTGTAATGAATCTTTTTTTAGATAACGATAACCATAACAGAGTACCTTATCAAAATCATCTCTCATATTCTTCTCGTATCTTCTTTCATTAATTTGGTCTTCTGCTTCATTGCACTTTTTTTCTAAAGCCTCAAGAGTCTTTACATATTTTATCTCAAAAAAGCATCACGGGCATTAATTGACTCATACACAACGATATCATTCCTGCCATTACCATGCTCTCTATTTGATTCTTCAGCATACTCTGCCCTAGCAAAAATTCCAGCAAGAAATGCATGATAAAAAATCTTCTCTGTAGTTATGACAGCTAATCTTAAGATTTGATCGATAAATTCAAACAATTTCTAGAGACTATTTATCGTATTACTGAAGCTACAAGCGGTAAATATACTATACTTTCTGGAGGTGAAAAGGAATTTAAAGGTTCAGGTAGAAAGAAAGGTAAAAGAAATTTGAATGTCTTTAATATATATAGCTCTTTAAATAGCATCTGTTCTACATCTATACCTTTAGACGCCAAGGAACCAGAGATTCCTACTTTCAGAAAGCTTTTGAGTAAATATGATTTAAGAAAGACAGTAGTAACAGTTGATGCTTTACACTGTCAAAGGGAAACATGTGAAGTAGTTATTTCAAAGAAAGGAGTGACCTAAGACACTTGTCAAGACAGTTCTCTAAAAAATAAAGAATATCTTAAGTGTATACAACGCGTTTAAAGGGAGAAGCCGTTTCTATCACAAGACATAAAGAAGATAAAAAGAATCACCACCTTAAAATAGGAAAATCTTTTTTAGGTCCATAATGAGAGACTGCAGAAAAACAATGTTACTCTATAAAACAACTTGACAAAACACAAGGTGTGTATTACATATGTATTACATAAATAATAATAGTAGGAAGTTTTATAATGAGTGTTATAAGCGTAAGAGTGAACGATGATGAAATGTCTGTACTTGAAAATGCGTCAAAAATGTATTCTGGTGGGATTTCGTCAATGATAAAAAAAATAGTCTTTGAAAGAATTGAAGATGAATATGATTTGAGTGTTGCAAAAGAATACCTTCAAGAGAAAAAAGCTGGAACTTATAAGACAAAACCTGTTGAGGAAGTTTGTAAGGATTTAGGCCTTAATTGGGATTCTCTATGAGATATCGATTGGAAATAGGCGAAAATGTAGCGAATAAATTGGACAAATTGGGTACTAATGCTTCGCGTATCATCTTGAAATGGGTGAAGAAAAACATTATAGAAACCGACAATCCTAGATTGCATGGTAAGGCACTGACGGGTGACCTAAAAGGATTGTGGCGTTATCGAATAGGTGATTATCGCTTATTAGCAGATATTAACGATTTTGAATTGGTTATTATCGCTATCGATATAGGGCATAGGCGAGAAATCTACAACTGAATCAAAACTATCCACCAAGAGCTGTACATATACATGAACTTTGCTTATTAACTATACTTGTGTATCTGATTGGAATATGGAAAATATGAGCTTTCCTTTAATCGTGGTTTCATCTCCCATTAATTGCGTTGTGTACCTGCATTTTGAGTTTACCCTTTACATGGCATCATTCAATTTAAAGATTTGATACAAAAAAGGTACAAATTGTCTTTTACTAAACGGTGAAAGAAATAGTGCTAAGCTTAAGGCCAACAAAAAGCTGTAAATTAGAATACTTTTTATTCTCTGTATTCATGTAGTTCCACCTATGTTGATATGCTCCACCAAAAGAGAAAGATAGATAATCTCTTAGCTGTATTTCAGCTTCAGTCTTATAAATAAATGAGTGTTCAATAGTTCCAGTAAGAGAAAGTCTATTTACATCCTCTTTTTTGTCTATTCCATCAAAAGTATAGTTACTATAGTCACTTCCTCTTCCCTTCTCGCCATGAGCCATATACATAACAGAAGATGAAACATTGTAAGAATTAGGTTTTCTAATTGTTCCACCAATAGACACAACAACACAATCAGGGCCATAGATATAGCCAGAATATGCACTGTCATCTCCAGACTCTTCCTCCCTTGAGTAACCCAAAAGGAAATCTTGAGACCAACATCGCATATTTGTCTTAAGTTGTGTAACATTCCCATTTTCATCATAGAACTTGCTATTAAGATACATACCTGGCATGTTATAGACAACTTCTCCATATAGATTAAGAATGCTCTCGCTTTTAATCATATCTGTGTAGCTAACGTTAAATAGACCACCAAATGCGTTAGGGTCTGTATAGCCCAGTCTATCTATATATCCATCTGTTTCACCCTTAATTTGGAGTTGATCCATAGTTAGCTGCATATAAATATTCCACTTGGGAGCAACAGAGACTGAATAATCAAGAGTAATCATATTATTAGCTTCTAGACTATGACCTTCATGAAAGTTATACATATTATGAAGGATCATAAAAGGATTAAGATATCTAAAGTCAAAAGCAGTGTCTGTATCTAAAAGAGTAATAAATGAAAGTGATATCTTATGTTTATTAAATAAGACAATATCATATCCAGCTGAATGCCTTATGTTCTTATAGCCAGAAAACTGTGAGGTCTTAACAGCCCATGGCTTAGTAACATCTTCTCCGTGAGAAGAATCAAAAGAAGTAAGAGTTATGAAAACAGATGTATTTCTTGTAAAGAAGCCCGCCTTCATGAATTCTTGATAGTCGTAGTTATCACCAATGGCTGTGTTACCAGTATAGCCCTCGCCTAGAGATACATGCCCACGTCCTAGGATTAAACTTAAGCCTTTTGTGCCAAGAGAAACACCAGCATCAAATGGGAAGTTTTGGACGAGTCGTGAACCATAGAATGATGAATGAAAGTTCTTAGTCCAAATATTCTTTTCCCCACTAACCTTCTGCCTATACTCAAAACCAAAACGAGTATAAAGAGTATCGCTAATTGTGTTTTCTAATAGTAAAACAGCTGCACTCTTTCTATCTAAATGATTCTTTATTACCCAAGAGTAATCTAAAATCCAGCTATTCTCTTCGTCTTTATTTACCTGTCCATAAACTTCAGGAGAAAGAATGCCAATAAGAGAAATTGATCCAAAATCATCAGAGTAGAAAGCATAGTCTTTATTAAGCTTCTCTTTTATATCAAGTAAAATTGGATTATTACAATCAAGATGTTCTTCTGCTCTCTCTAAAGCAAGTAGTAGTTGGGCTCTAGTAACAGGCCCATTACTCGTTGGGCCAACAACACCAGCATAGTGACAAAGAGCATTGACGCTCTTCCATTCTAATGACGAAACAGCATAGTAAGTTTGACTGTTTGCAAATAAAGTAACAAAATTAAAAACGAGAATTAAGAAAACAAATATGATTTTTTTCACTTGTTCAGTTCCTGATTAAGCCAATTACGAAGGGCAACAATACGATTGTAGAATGAAAGCTCTAAGTCAACAGAATAGAAAACAAGGTTAATCTTAGGAGTCTTATCCTTAACAGAAGCCATGGCATATACATATATACCCTCTTCTGTTGGGATGATATCCAAAGCCATATTAACTTTACCAGGGGCAACAAGACCAATACCCATAAACTTGAGCTCACTATAGTTAGATATCTCCATGAAGATTTCATTATCTTGAGCTTTATACTTTAAAAGATAGACATTACCACCAAATGAGGTATCCTTTTGATACGCAAAGTATTCGGCATATTCAGGTACTGTTGTTACAGTTGGATCAGCAATTCTATCTTTCTTATTTGAGCTAGATAGCATAGAGGAATCTTCAAAGAGAGTCTTCTCTTTGTCTCCAGCTCTATGAGAGATGTAAGTCAAATCCTTTTGAGTAGAGATAGAAAGAAGAGTGTTGTAAAGCTTCAACATTTGCTCTTCTTCTGTCATTTTATTCCAGCTTTCTGGATAAGGAAGGAGAGAAGAGATTGCAACACCAAAGCCCTTCTTTAGCCCTAAAACGTAATCAATCTTCTCTTTTACACTAACGGACGGAGGTGCTATATGTGCTATATCTCCATCTGTTGTGTTTTCTGATAATAATTCTCCACTTAAGAGAGTGCTACACTCTTCATTAGTTAATGTAACTACTACATCTTTAAATGATTCGAGAGCAAATAGAGAGCAAGATAAAAGGATTAAAGAAAGTATAACTAATACCTTTTTCATGAGTTAATCTCCTTTACAAACCAATCTTTAAGAGAAACAATACGTTTCATAAAAGCAGAAGGAAGATGAACAGAAACAAAAGGCGTCTCAATTGAAGTTTCTTCTCTAAATACAGTAGCTAAAGCAAATACAGCTAATCCTTCTTTAGTCATAAGAACATCAACACACATATTAAGCTCTTTTGCCTCAACTGCTGTATAGAACATAAACTTCAGTTTCTCTTTATTTGTGAAAGAAACAAAGATTTCATCGCCATCAATTGTATAGTCGATTATATATACATTTCCACCAAAGATGTTGTCCTTAAGATATGCTGCTATTTCGTATTCGTATTCTTCAGGAGCATATTCAAACTTCACATCGTAAGCCTTTTTCCCTTTTTCTAACGCCGTAAGGGTATAAGAATCAGAAAACAAAACCTTAGGTTTTTCTCCAGCTTGATGTGAAATATATGTAATTCCCTTAATAGTGGAAATAGAAAGAAGAGTATTAATAATCTCTAATTTCTTCTCATCACGCGTCATATTGCTCCAGCCTTCTGGATACTCAATAAATGAAGAGAGTCCCATGATAAAACAATCAGGATTGTTGTTGTCCTTAATAGCCTTCTCTTTTCCTCTTGTTCCATCAAATGCAATAGATGGAACATCTTCGCCATAGGGCGATGCATGCTCTATTGTCTCACCACTAAGCAATTGATTCAATAAATCATCTGAGTAAGACGAAGTAACACTATATATGCTTTTCTCTGCACTAAGAGAAAAAAGGATGGTTAATAAAACTAAAAGTATTACATTTCTCTTTTTTAGCATGCTTTCTCCTTTGGCTCTTCAACAAATGAAGCAAAAAGAGCCATAAAGAATGGATTGTATTGTATATGAGTTAAGTGATGTGCTGTTGTGGAATTAAGAGCAATCACAAAAATCACAACAAGAAAGAATAAGTCTTCCCTTCTTTTATAGCAAATAGCAATGTATGTCATAATTAATATAACTATAAAAACAACACCATAGCTCAAAAAACAATTAATATATGAACTATCTATAAAAAAGTAGTTCTCTCTATATTCTGCTGTTCCACCATTTCCTACCATTTCAATAAAATGTCCAAAAAGATTTACAGGATACTTTTCGAAGCCAAGCTTACCCAAACTAAGACGATTAGAGAACAAATGATTTATTTTATATAGCATCTCATTGTCAGAATTATAAATAAGAGTAAAAACTAGAGAAATAATAAAGAAAATAAGAATTGAGAAACAAAGAAGTATTCTAAGTAGCTTAAGTTTATTCTTTACGTATGGCTTAATAATAGAACAAGTCATAAACAAAGTAGAAATAATCGCCATACAAATACAATCAAGACGAGTGTAGCAAAGTTTGTATACCACAAAAGAAATAAAGAAGCCAATAGAATATCCCCACCATTTAATTCTATCTTTGTAAAGATAAAAAAAAGAAGTAAGTAAGAAGAAAACAAATGCAGCAAAATCTGTTGCATAACATATTCCAAAAGAATTTCTTACTCCTCCTTCTGCACTTAAATACCTTAAGTTTTCAATAAAACCTAGAAGAGATGCACAAACAGCACAAGTTACAATTGTAAGAACTTCAAAGAAATGCACTTTTAATATCTTGTTAAATGGAATATCCCTTGCTCCCCACAGTAAAAGCGTCCACCAAACAATATCATTCTGCCCTGTCGTATAACTAATAAGAAGAGCCGTTAAAGAATAAATTCCAAACAGAATAAGCTTTCTTACATTCCATGAATCAAAAAGAGCTAGTTTAGCAAGCAGAAGAACAAGAGCAATACATCTTAAATATGAATAAAAGGTAAGATATAAAGGGAACATTGTAGATGTAATTGTGTCAATAAAAACAATCAACATCAGAGCAATGAAGAACAAAGCATTCCTAATCTTATTATTTACAAGAAGAGGGAGCCTTCCTTCAACTTTTGATATCATATCCTTTAACGCTAGCACGATTTTCCCTCAATAATACAAACTAAACCCTATAGATAAATTAAGCTTACAGTTTGTACTCCAATCATTATTCATACGTGTACCATTACCAGGATTAAAAATCATTGTCTCTCCACCATCAACAATATCGTATGTGTCATAGTGCTTAACAACATTTGGATCAAAAGAGTAAGTGCGCTTACTCTCAATTAAACACTGTAGGCCGAATGTGAAGTCAAAAGGAAGGTTATCAAAGCTCTTCTTACCTTTTACTTCTAAATCAAGAGTATTGTTCCAAATATAAGAGAAGAAGGCTTTGTCTACATACAATTCTGATACTTTGTAGTTAATAATATTATTTAAACTTGTACCATTATCATCTGTTGAATACTGAGCACTCCTTATTTGATCTTTAATGATAAACGATAGACTTAAATCCCACTGAGTAATTGTAGTAGAGAATTGTGCAAGTAACTCCAAAGAATCTGGATAGAGTGGATAGCTTAGGTTATAGCCCTTATTAACATATGCAGTTCCCATTGGTGTGCTACCCCAAGGATTCTTACTAGATGTATATGTATAATGAGAACCAAAGAATGGAGGAATATATGTAGCTTGTACGCCTAGCGTTGAGAAATCTCCATAAGGAATATTAATTGTTGCACCGCCTTGTAGAGCGATGATGTTTCTCGCAAAGCTAATAACTTTAAACTTATTTAGACTATTGAATTCATCTATCGCTAAAGAAAAATATGCTTTACCAACTCCTTTGATAGTATATGTTGCATCAAGACCTGCTAGCATATTATCAAAGTCGCCAATATAGTTTTGAGCAAACATATATACGCCAAGTGGATTTAAGTATGCTAGTTCAAAACGCTTACGCCAGACAACAGATTCAAATATGCTTGCTCTAAAGCCTTCAAATGGCTCTATTTCAATTCTTTGAATGGAGAAGTTATTATCATAGACGTTTGAATGTAACTCTTTATCTCCTGTCTTATCTGCCTCTCCATCTAAGACTAGGTATGATTTACCTAAAGAGCCAATGGCTGCAGAGAGGCTAAACCAAGATGAAGGCTGGAGTGTAAACTCAACTGCATCAAAGCTTCTCGCAGAACTCGAGAGAGCTAAGTTATTAATACCAGGGCCCCAATCGCGTGAAAGAGAAGCAAAACGAATTGTCAAGCTACCATTAAAAAGCGAAGTTGCCAATTCTGGATACATCACAAAACCATCACCAAGTGATTTAAATGGAGAGTTATATAAATCATTTGAGCCAAGTAGTGACATATAGAAACCGTCACACTCATGAGTAAAGTCAGTAACAAGAAAAGCTCTATGATCAAGTTTATCTAATAGAATTCCAAAATCCATATAAAAGGAAAGGCTGTTAAACAGATCCCCCTTTGCATAAAAGGTTAGCTTATTCCTCGAATCAAATGCCTTGTTTGTAACTCCAACAGTTTGTTCTGTTTTAATTTTTCCACCAAAAGCAACTTCTGTGCTTTCGTTCTCAGAGAGAACTAAATAGCCCTTTTCTAAAAATGATTTTTCGCTAGATACTCCATAGGTTGAATCAAACTGAGATAAAAGTTTTTCAATGGCTTTTCTTTCACCTTCAGTTGTCAAGTTTGAACTATAGATTACATTAAGTAAACTTTTAACACGGGAGATTGAATATGGCTTAACGTCAGTTTGGTTTGGTATTATTCCCCTAATCTCTGCAGTATCAATAATTCTATATGCGTCAGAATCAAGTGGAATGGAAAGATAACTCTCTCCTGCAGATAGGAGAGAGAAAGAAAACAACATAACAAAAACAAAAATTAATAGCTTTTTCATAAATACCTTTTTTTAAAACTTAAAAGAAGAAACCTAAGCCTATATATATCTCATAGAAGTCTCTTCCACCTTCTTTATTCATAAACTTTATCACTTTTTCCAAATCAAAACCAAGAGATACTCTCACAGGGTAGCTAGGATAGCTCTTGAGAATACCAATGCCCTCTATACCAAAGCCATAGAAATTCTTGGCATTCCTACCATCTGGTTTTGCAATACCATAATCAAAGAAGGCATTAAAGTATGCATCGGCAAAACTAAAGAAAGAAGGAAGAGGGAACTTAGTCATTAAATTGAGGTTTGCAACAATTCCAACAAGATTGTTGTTATAACCATCTGTTGTGACATTTCTTATACCTCTTAAGTACTCTCCAAATGCAGTTCCACTTCCTCCTGTAATATTACCTTTGTCTGTGGTGTTATTTGTATAATTAACAACAATTCTAAAGGATGGATTAAACCAAGAACCAAAGAGTTTATGAGCTGTAAACTCTAAGTGGTCGTATACGCCAACATCAGGATTAATCTTTCGTGTATTGTATTCCTGCATCCATGATTCACTAATGCTAATTGAATAACTTACACCATCCCTGAAGTTTCCAATCCAATTAATGTAGTTACCACTACTAGAAGCAGAGAGTACATAATAGCGATAGAAGAATAGATCTGAAACGCCCTCTTTCTTTTCTGTTCTTAAGAATTCGCTCAAAGTCGGACGAATTGAGATATGTGGCCCTATATTAATTTGTTGACTAAGCCCAACACCTGTATCGTAACGACGCAAGGAATTATCTTTCTTTAGCTTTATATTCTCCATCACCAATATTGTAGATGAAGGTGTTAATACATACTTCATGGTTGTATTTATATCATAGGCATCATCAACGGTATATTTTAATGTATTGGAAACAGAAAAAGGAGAACCACTAAAAGAAAGAGATGTATTGTGGCTCATCTCTGATGGTGTCCAAAGATATTTTTCACCAACGCCACTCTTATCTACAAACTTTACATAATCAGAAAAGTCAAAACGAGTCTTATCAATAACAATATTTGAAATTGAAAGAGATGGAGTTAAATATGAATCAGTTTTGTTATCATGAAGTAAAAGACTTATAGATGGCGTAATGCCAATACTTCCTAAAGAAATGTTATTCAAAGAGGAAGAGAAGGAATACTTATTTAAACTTGATTCTCTCTGAATAGAAAATGAAGTATTTAGGCTATACTTCCAAATAGGAATACTATTAACAGAAAGGCTGTACTTAAATTCCTTTGTATTAGTATAACCTATAAAACTAGTTGATAAATTAGCCGCTCCAAGCTTTAAGCCAGTTAAATCAAATTTAGCATCATACTCTGGAGAACCAAATGACTCAGGTGGAAATATTGCTCTCACAGTTGCAGTGAAGTCTGAAAAAGTTCCAAGCAAGTTAGTATCAAAAACCTTAACACCAAGTATAGTTCCAACATTTGTATCATACTTGGGATATGGAATGATTAAGAATGTATGAGCATCATCAATATCGAAATTGACTGTAACATAAACATTCTCACCATCAACTCTTTCAGTAAGTGTATAAGTTACGCTCTTAAATACCCTCTTGTTATCTAAAACTTGTACTTTGTTATTTAAAGCATTAACTAATTCTTCTTTAGATGAGAATTCTTCTCGTCTTGAGGGAACAACTAAAGACCTAATAACACTCTCTTTAGTTTTTCCCGAGATATCAAAAACATAATTCTCAATAATAAAATGTTCAGCAAATAGAGAACAAACCGCAATAACTAAAACAAAACAGAAAAGACAAAATCGCTTCATTTACCCTCAATCCCCACTTAAAGTAAATGTTTCCTCACATCGCCCCCTCTCGTTTAAAGACAGAGACAATAGTACGAAGTATTATTTTTATATCTAAAAGAATAGATGCATGGTCAACATAGTATAATTCAAGAGCACATCGTTCAGGATACTTAACACAGTTTCTTCCATTACATGCCCACCAACCTGTTAAGCCAGGAGCAACTGACAAAAACTTATCCTTGTCCTTTCCGTACCAATCAAGCTCACTTTCAATGACAGGACGAGGGCCAACAAGACTCATATCACCTTTCAAAATGTTAAATAATTGAGGTAACTCATCTAAGCTAGTTACTCTTAAGAGCTTACCAAACTTAGTTACTCTTGGATCGTTCTTGAGCTTAAAGTTTTCCTTCCACTCCTTCATCTGTTCGGGAGTAAAGTCCTTAATCATATCATCAGCATTAGGAACCATGGTTCTAAACTTATATAGATAGAATACCCTTCCACCTTTACCATACCTTTTATGGCGATAAAAAGGAGAACACTTTAGTGTTAGCAAATTGACTAATGAAATCAACAACAAAATAGGAGAAAGTATTATAATGAAAAGAAGAGAGAATATTATATCAGATAGTCTTTTTACAAAATGATACACTTTACTTCTCCTTTTAAACTCATTCTCAATAAAACACTATATTATAACTGCAAAAAATAATTAGTTACCACCATTAATTTTCAACATTTTGTCTTTCAAATGGATACAGGTATTCAGCAAGTTCTTTTTCTATGTATTCAACTTCGCCTTTTTTATACTTAATTCTTTTCCATGTCTGAGTATTATTTATCGAAACTGATGGATTAAAATGCTTGAATTTGTCTTTATGAAGACTCTCATCTAAATTAAGCCACAAGTCTATTTCTTTCGTCACTCTATCATAATTGTATATCAAGTCTTCAAATTGAATAAACTTCAATCTATCATCAGCAAAAGATTCTGTTTTTCTATGAGAACGAGTATATTTATACCATTTACAGAAGAGCTCAACATCACTTGGGATTACTCCATCCTTCCATTCATACTTATCTAAAAGGAATATGTCTCTTGGATCTCTATCAACAATGCAAACTTTAATATCATTAAAATATCTTAAATATCTTTTTAGATTTGTAGGCGGAACTATTTGATCAACCATAACAGTATTATAACCCTGGCTTACAGAAGAAAAGAGGTCGTCAATATAAGTTCTAGTACAATCTAAAAAGTATTCTTCTGTAGGATGTGAACAATATGTTATTTCCTTTTTCATGGTATTAAGGCATCTATCTGGCTTATTTCGCCAAATAGTTGTTTTGAGAATTTTATTAAGTATTCTCTTTCTAAAATAGAAAAATTCTCCTCTATCAATTAAATCGTATTGCCACCATCCGTTATATTTAAAATCAGTTAGCTTATTGATATATTCATAAGAATACTTCTTCCAGTTTCCATGAAAAAACTTCTCATACTTACGTCCGAATATATTTCCACAATTTAAATCGACGAGTCTCTTAAATCTCTTTAATGCATGACCAGAATTATGGCGATTAAAATTATCAACTAAGTTATATTCTAAATCTGAAATTCCATCAGGATCCTGAACAAAACGGAACTCTTCATTCGTAAACGAATAAATATTAGAAAATTCACTAACATAATCAGTAAATGCACTAGAACCAGTTCCATAGTAAGAAGCGCAAGTAAGAATTTTAAAATTACTCATTCACCTCTCCTTTTTTGCAAATTTCATCCAAAATAGTGGAAAGTCTCATTTTAATTGTTTCAGGCTCGAAATCTTTTAGCCTAATTTTACTCTTTGTTTTATAAGAATTATATAATCCTTCATCTCGTATAAGTCTAATAACCTTTTCGGCCATGTCTTGTGGATTTTGAACTTGGCATAATAGACCATATTCATTGTCTCTAAGGATTTCTCTTGGCCCAGTTTTTGAATCTGTTACAACCATTGGTAAATTATATGCAAAAGCCTCAATCATTATTGTAGGCAAGCCTTCTCCTGCAACACTTGCATGGACAAGCATAAAAGCTGCACTATAATAATCTTGCACATCAAATCTATTTCCCTCGAAATGTATATGTCTTTGAGTTTCAACAGTTAAACTGTTCACAAAATCTTTGACGAAACCTTCTTCTGGTCCACTACCAACAAAAACTAAATCAAGATCCTCTTGATATTGTTTTCTAACAATATCAATCATTTTCACCACAGTGTACTGATCCTTATGTGGATATTCAAATCTAGAAACCATTAAAAGAAAACGACCATATTTAGATTTAAGTTCTTCTACATGATTATCATCAATGGGATTATTTTTTATGAATGTAGGATTATAGAGCTTATTAATGTTAAGTTTTAACCATTTGTTATATGTTAAAGCCTCTTCTTGTGCATCATCTACTAAAACAATAAGATTTCTTATCTTATTGTACAATCTCAAAAAACCACTAGAAGTAAGCGCATAGCTATATAAAGCACCATGAAGCCAACACATTTTTCTTTTACTTTTTATAAAGTTGGCTGATACAAAGCTCAAATCATTAAAATGTCCAGAAAAGGCAATAGCTAAATCATAGTTATCATTCATTTTCTTTGTTATTTTAAAAGACGCTTTATAAAAAAACCTCAAAACAGGCATAACAGCTAAGGCAACTAAATAACATAGCGTTCCTTTAAAACCTCGTTTCGTTAGCTGTGCATATTGCTCTGCAACAACTTTTCTTGGATATGAAAAACGAATAATTCTAGTATCATTTGGGAATAGTTTTTCCATATCCAAAAGATTTGGTTTTAAGTTAACAACTGTAACATCATGTCCAAGTTGCCGAAGTATATTAACATAATCTGCACCGACTCTTTCTATCCCCCCTATTTGAAGCCCATCAAAAACTATTGCTATTTTCATTTTGAATTATATCCTCGTTTGATTTCTACTTTACTATAAATGCGTTGCATAAAATTAAAACTTAAATAAGAAAGTAGTAAAGAAAGACGAACTTTCTTTCTTGTCTTTTTGCATTTTATTATGTTCCAACGATACTTCTTTATAAAAGAAATGATAAAGTCTCTATTTTTTTTGTATTCATTTTGAATTGGAATCATTAAAAGAATAACGATAGCAATGTTTACTAGCCTATTTGTTATGTCTTCATCATAAAGAGAAGAATGTGTAGAAAGAAAAGAGATAAATCCTTTTACAGAATCTATCTTCTTTTTTGAGACTTTTCCACACATAGCACCTTCACTATTAATATAATAGCCATAATCGCTATCAGCTACATAAACAACTTTATCTAATCTTTCAATAACTTCAACATTAAAGATGAAGTCTTCGCCTATACTAACATCTTCTCTAAAGCGGATACTCTCAATAGCTTCTCTAGAATATAGCGTTCCCCAAACTGAAGTTATTTCAATATTTGGATAAGGACGTTTTAAATAGCAAATATCATCAATTGCAGTTGAAGTATCAACTTCTTTATAAGAAACTACGCCCTCAGAATTCATAACTAAACACTCTTCTGTATATATTCTTTCTGCACCACATTTAACATAAAATGCGTTTGTTTTATTTTGAGCTTCAATAAGATGTTCTAAGCATTGAGGGGAAATAAAATCGTCTCCATCTAGAAATGTAATAAACTCTCCAGAAGATTTATCTAATCCGAAGTTCCTAGCTTTTGATACTCCTCCATTCGGGATATGATAAACCTTAATACGACTATCACTAGTAGCAAAAGTATCACAGAATGAAGCTATTTCGGACTTTGAACCATCATCAATAATTAATAGCTCAAAATCTTTATAACTCTGATTCATAACGCTATCGACTGCTCTTTTAATAAATTCTTTATTTGTATTGTATATCGGGATAATAATACTTATTAGTCTATTCATTTTTCTTTAAGTATACTTGCACTTTTGACTTTAGTTGACCAAAAAATTCTAATAGTAGCTTGTCTCTCATAACCAGTAGTCCAATGAAATAAAGAAAAGCCCCACTAACAATCATAATTAATGTTGAAATAACACTAGACGTCAAATACTGGTCTTCTATCATAAGAAGAACAAGCATTAATAAACTTGAAATCAAATATTTAGGTACATAAGCAATTATTTTTTTTAAATTTAGTTGTTTTCTAATGTAGCGAAACTGAACAGCAGTAACAGAAAACTCTGCGATTACGGAAGCAAGCATTGCTCCACTAGAGTACCATATAGGAATTAAAACTAAATTGCATATAAAGTTTATGACAGCGCCAATAATAACTGAAATTGTAAGTTTATCTTGTTGCATTGTAGGAACAAGATATTGAACCCCAGTAATATTGCTTAAACCTATTGCTATTACTAAAAAACTTGAGAGATTTAGAAGCGTTGCAACTTTGTCATAGCCAGATCCGTAAAACCAAGGAACAAGATTAGATGATATGCCAATAAGACCAAAGCAAATAGGGAATCCTAAGAAAAGTGCAAATCGGTAACTTTTAAGCATATACTCTTTAATTTTATCTTTTTCATCTTTTGCAAAGTAATAGCTAATACGTGGCATCATTACTGCAGATAAAGTAGTTATTATTGTTAATGCAGTTTTTGATAGTTTTGTTGCTTGTTCATAATAACCATTTTCTACTCTTGTTGTTGTAAATAGCCCAATCATCGTTACATCAAGAACTGTATATACACTTATTGCTACTGTAGGCACAAATAACCTTAGTATGTTTTTAAAATCCTTGAAAGGTTTAATCTTTTTAAAGTTTGGTTTAGATATGTACTTAGGGATAAAAGGAAGTAAAGTTAACGCACTAACAACAGGAGAGAGTGACATTATTAAAGTATATATGTAGATATCATCTGGAGATTTTACAAATACAAAGATTGAGACTATTACTACAATCTTTACAAACATATTTCTTAGAGATATCTTCCCAAATTCTTCCATTCCTTGGAACACCCAAACGGTATCTAAAGCAACAGAAACAATGTTCAAAGAAACAATAAGCGACAATAAATAATCATTGTTTGTTATAGAAATAAAAACGAAATAGAAAACAATACATATAAAAGAAGTAATTATTCTAAGTGTAAATAAATCCCAAAAACGACAAGTTCTTTTTTCTTTATCATCTTGATATCTAGCTATTTCTCTTTCTGCATATGTTGCCGTTCCAAGAATTGCAGCAATCATGAAGTAACTTACAAGAGAATATGCATAACTATATTCCCCTATTTTCTCTGCACCAAGACAACGTGAAATGTATGGTGTTGTTACAAGAGGTGCAGCCATAACAAATACTTGATATATAAGATTATAGATAAAGTTCTTTTTTATACTCTTATGCATTACAATCTCTGTATATCTGATCTAACAGTTTAATATATTGATTATACATACAATCCACAGTTAAATGCTCAAAGAAAAACTCTTTATTCCTGATACCCAATGTTTCTCGTTCCTTTAATGACATGTTTTTAATTTTATTAATTAAGAACACAGCCTCATCCTCAGTATCATATAAGAAAACTCCAGGTACCTTTTCTTTTTCAAAGAACTTATTTCCACCAGTTCTACTAGCAACAACAACCACACCTAGGGATAAGACTTCCAACATTACCAAATCAAAGTAAGTAACTCGATTAGGTAAAACAAACAAATCTGAAGAGATAATATAAGAGTAAGCGTCATTTGTCCAACCTATTTCAATCCAGTGATTATTTTTTGGAGAATTAATCACTCCAGGTCTACCTGCAACAACTACCCAATTATTTTTATTTTCATTAATAAGTCTTAATCCAATTTTCTTAAATGTATCATATCCCTTTACATAATTATGCCGACCAACATAAGAAATAATGAAATTGAAAAGAGGAATATTCAATTCTCCCCGCACATCTGACTGAGATCTTTTTGCATGACAAGGTTTAATTCCTGTTAAAACATATCTAAAGGATAAAGCTTTTTTTTCTTTTATTTTTTTATATTCACTCCAATTATCAATATACGGTTCTTCTGCCTCAGGACAAGGAAAAATAATATAATCTGCCCTATAAAAGGCAAACTTGTCTACCTCAAGCATTTTGTTTTCCAAATTGTTAATAAAAAAATTATAAAGGTTAGAATAATCACTACATTTTTCCATTCCTGATGGAAGCGGCGTGTGTGATTGGAAAATTATTTTACCTTTATAATTCTTTAATCTTTCCTTTTCTATGAATAGGTCCTTAGATTCATGGAAATGAACAATGTCATAATCATTTAAATCAACATCAAGTGCAGGTTCAATTTTCCCTCTAAATAGTTTTTTTAGAAAAAAGATCTCCCTTAAATCATGCTGAAGCCTATATAATGATTTAGGTAGTTTTTTTACATATTTCTTTGCAGTATTTCTTGTTTCATTAATTTTTTTTGTAGGAAGAAACTGAATATCAGAGTTATTCTTTTTTTTTATTTCTTCTTTATAATAAAAACCTACACCCAATGGCCCCCCACAAGGAGCAAGTTCATCTTCTCTTAAATATATCAAAACTTTCATAACGCCTTCCTTTAGACAACGAAATATGCTAAGAGGTATGTCAAGACAAATCTTTAATAATTATTCGGATTGTTAAGCTACCTCTATATCCTTATTAATGTTAGGGAATGTTCCTTCTTTGTATACTTCTTCTGGAGTTTTGTAGTCTAAGCTTTGGTGAATTCGCTTATTATTAAAGAAGCCAACAAATTCACTCAAACCTCTTTCTAAATCCTCTAGAAATCTGTAGTCCTTTAAGAAGACCCATTCATATTTTAGGGTTCTCCAAGTCCTCTCAACAAAGATGTTGTCTTTACATCTTCCGACACCATCCATACTCACTTGGATCCCATACCCCTCTAACAGAGAGGTAAATTCTTTTGATGTATACTGGCTACCACAATCTGTATTAAAGATAGCAGGTATGCCATACTTTAAAATAGCTTCTTGTACTACATCTAAACAGAAGCCTACGTCCATTGACTCAGAGAGTCTCCAAGCCAAAATCTTTCTACTAAATAGGTCTATTACAGCAGTAAAGTAGACCATCCTATTACCTAGCTTTATGTAAGTGATGTCTGTTGCCCAAACCTCATTCACATACCTAATGACTCTATTTCGTAAGAGATATGGATACTTACCATGTTTTCACTTAGCTACCCGGGTAGTAATGAACCTTGGAGAGACACCATGTAAACCTAATTCTTTATATATTCGTCTTATAGCAAATTCTGTAGCCCATGAGAAACCCTGTCTAAGTAAATGCTTAGACATCTTAATGTAGCCATAGGTATCGTATTCAGTCCATTCATTAAGGACTGTGTCACATCTCTTATCGTGTTCAGTCTCTTTCTCTAGTTTTGCTTTTTGTTTCTCTTCATCTCCACTTGAGCTTCTCTTTTCATAGTAAACGCTTCTGGGAAGCCCAATAATAGAGCATTGTTCATTGATAGAGAGAACAGAGCTGTTCTCATCTACCAATGTCCAGAGTTCTTCTTTACTCAGAAGCGTTGCTCTTTTTTTAAGAGCTCTATCTCCATTTCTTTCTTTCCAATAACTTCGATAGCCTTTAAATACTTTTCCTTGTATTCTTCTTTCT
>ERZ808245.483-NODE-483-length-19860-cov-6.285433_pt1 | contig 19860 bp, 12 predicted proteins | sample MGYA00521243_ERZ808245 | MGnify/ENA primary metagenome ERZ808245 (study PRJEB31516, sample SAMN03275576) | gut metagenome | biome: mammalia-associated habitat; material: feces | host: Papio cynocephalus | place: Kenya | collected 2012-07-07 ... | reverse complement strand
GGATGGAAACAAATTACGTCATAGATGCCCGGAAACAAATTACGTCATAATGACAATTAACAAATAACATCCTTGCTAATTTTGTTAACTTTTAATACAATCCTCTCATGGATACATTATTTGATTTATTGCATAGGAAAAACGAATTACCAAAAGGCAATGTCTACCAAAAAACAATTAAGAATAATGTCTATTTTTATCACCAATATCGGGAAAACGGAAAGAACTATTCCATTAAGTTAAATGAGGCGGAAGTTAATACAATCAAAAAACAAATAGAAGAGAGAAAAACAATTGAGAAAGAAATAAAGCAATTACTAAATAACGGAAATAAAGAGATTGAATTATCAACATTTGCCAAAGAATACACTGGTTATGTCATGTCAGGAAATAGAGTTACGGCAGAGTTTAATAAAGGGGTACTAGTTTCTTCGACTAATAAATTATGTCCGCTAGTCATAAAAAGGACAAAATCCATCACTGAATTTCTAAAAAGTAGGTCCATCGATAGCGGAAGAACAAATTCGAGATTACTAAGAAAGGTGCTAAACATAAACGTCAAAGACGATACGCTAGTGTCTTTATGCTCCTATGCCGCCTCCATTAGCGATAATTACTGGTTTAAGCCAAAGCATAGCAAGCTAAAATACGAAGATATTTCATTTAATAACGACATCTTTTTTGATACAGCCTTAAAAGGAATTATAACCATTTATCCAAAAAGACTAATCTTAACGCCCGAATTAACTACAAACGGTAGTTATGAGAAGGGATGGAGAAATATCAATGGGGATTGGTGGCTATATAAAGTCGGATCAGCGTTTGAAAGGTATTCGGAAGTGTTTTATTCGCGCCTATTTGAAAAATTGAATTTGCCAACAGCCCATTACGAAATCGAGGGTAAGTACATAAGGACAAACAATTTCGCTAAAGGTGTCAATTTTGAGCCAATGGTGTCTTTAGTCGGAGACAATGAAGACATTGAATTTGTTTATGACGTTCTTAATAAAATCAATCATAACATTGCCTTAGATTACCTAAGACTCATTGCTTTTGACGTTACTTTGAATAACATTGATAGGCATAACGAGAATTGCGGAGTACTTAGGAATAGAAAAACCGGGGAGATAATCTCTCTAGCTCCTAATTACGATGATAACCTATCTTTGATCAGCAGGACCACTGCTTTAATCGCTGACGAACAAGAAGGATTTTTAAATTTCTTCCTGAAAACGATAAGAAAATCAAAAAAAATCAAAGAGGGATTAAAGGAAATTGAATTTCCTAAGATTAAGTTAGATTTATTAGAGTCGATTCATCGTGAAATTGGTCTTAATATCGACATTGATTTCCAATCGGTTGGAAATTACATATTGTTTAGATATAGCGACATAATGAAAGAGATTAACAAATAACATCACCGCTAATTTTGTTAACTTGCTCTACCAAGAAAAGTGCTTTTCGGCTGATCGCGTTTTCGCAAGTGGACACAGGGCTAATTTTTGGCCATTTCTTGTCCGTTTTAGCAGCATCAATTCACGGAACTTCTTAATGCTTAGATGTTTCCGCAAAACTTCCGCATCTGGTATTTTTCCAATACTTTTTATCTTCGTTTTGGGTATTTTTCCAATAAATATTTGAGCATAAAAGGGCATTTTTCCAAAAATCGTCCTTTGGTAAACCGCACTACCATTGCTAAATTATCCGTAAAAGTATTTGTTTATAAAAGTTTTACGGTTAGAATAAGAAAGAGGGCGCGCATATGATTCGTAGAGATTTATTACTAGAGAAGCTTATCGATTATAAAGATAAAGACATCGTCAAGATTATCACCGGCATCAGAAGATGCGGAAAATCCTATCTTCTTTTCAGCATTTATTATCAATATCTTTTGAACCATGGGGTCGATAAAAACCATATTATTTTGATTAACCTTGAGTCGAAGAAAAACGAATCCTTAAGGAATTCTGACGCTCTATATAAATATGTGCAAAGTAATATCAAAGATGATGAGAAATACTACATTTTTATCGATGAAATTCAAACGATAGACGACTTTGAAGATGTCGTTAATGGCATCAAAACGGATTTTAATTCGGATTTGTATATCACAGGATCAAACTCGAAGCTTTTGTCGAGCGATATCAACACAAAACTGAGGGGGAGAGGGATTGAAATCCCCGTATACCCTTTATCTTTTAAAGAATTTTACGAAAATCGTAGAGGAGACAAACAAACGGCGTTTAACGAATATATTCTCTATGGCGGGATGCCGTATATCTCCACTTTAGAAAAAGACTATGAGAAAGTCGAATATCTAAAGATGCTAAACGAAACAATCGGCTTCAAAGATATTATCGAGAAAAACCACATACGCGATGAGGGGCTTTTCTCTTCCTTACTAGAACTTCTTTCTCCTCAAATAGGGTGTTCGGTTTCTCCAAACAAGATTGCAAACACTCTAAAGTCAAATGGCTATAAAACGGTTGATAATGAGACAATCGCGAATTATCTCAAATACATTTGTGATTCGTTTTTGTTTTATAAAGCGTCTCGTTTCGATTTAAAAGGAAAAGAGTATCTAAAAACGCTAAACAAGTATTTCGTATGCGATATGGGTTTACGAAACCAGAGAATTGGATTTCGGCAAATTGAAATGACGCATATTTTGGAAAACATTGTTTATTTAGAACTTATCCGAAGAAACTACATTGTGGATATCGGCAAAAACGCATCCAAAGAAATCGACTTCGTGGCTAGAACGCACGATGACTTATATTACATTCAGGTTTCATTATCAATTGAAAATCCAAAAACAAAAGAACGAGAAATTTCCGCTTTCGGAGGGCTGGACGATGGGTATAAAAAAATTGTGATAACCATGGATAATAATCCGTTGATTCGTTTGGAAAAAGGCTACAAAATGCTACATGTTTTCGATTTCTTGCTCAATGAGAATGCTCTCAAAGAAATTTAGATGTTTTCAATATGCTCACCCAAGCGGAAGGGTTAGTAGAGTGCTTGCTTGTGTTCGTTCTTTGATGTTACGCTTCTTTTCTATTTGTCATATTTGTTTTGAACTTCCATTCTTTTTTGATCGCAATAAGAGAATATTTTTATCCAAGGGATTCCTAGCCCATGCTACCTCAAAGAAAAAATTTTTTAAGAAAAACGAAGCTTTTTTTGCAAAATAACGTATTGTTTTTTACTATATCGAAAGGAAGGGGCTGCGGACAAAAAACTGTACCGTTTTCACCATGATATCCCAATCTCGTTTTATCAATCTTAAATCGTAGAAAAATACTTACGGTGTTCATATATTCAACAAAACATGCCCCTTTTACGATGATAATAAGTTGTCTTCATGAACAAGAAACTCCAAAACTAGTTCTCGTGCCCTCGATATATCTTTCTTAAAAGGCCAAGATTCTCTAAAGATAAATTGATATTTTTTGCATCGATGATTCTAGTCACCACAGCTTCATTATCAAGGGAGTGATATGCTTCATACATCGCATATAGTTCATTTGGCTTCACGCATTCGTAAACACGCTTTTCACTAATGCCTCTTGTGTATGCAAAATACTTCATGATGTAACCAATCCAAGCCATGACAAAAGAAGGATAGATCTCTTTTCCTCTCTTTAGACTTTTTTCTTTTTTCAAAATCTCATACGCTTCAGGAACGCCAATAGAAGAAAACATAAATTCTTCTTTATCTAATTGCTCTACCAAAGAAGAATAAACGAACGCTTTGATAAACACTTTCGATGAACCGTCTTTTCTTTCGACTTGATAAGCAAAAAGGCGAGAAACATATTCGCAGAGAAACTTGCCTATTGAATCAAACTTTTTCATGAAACAACTCCTCAATGTATTTTCCTTTGGCGGCGTATTTGTGCTTAGCTAACTTCACTTTGTTCTTGCCAATTTCTGATTCTTCCAATTTTCTATTTTTGATCGCTTCTTTTTCCTCTTCGCAAAAATAGAGCCGCTCTTTTATTTTTAGTTTGCGTTTTAAAACCTCATCGTTTAAGAAAACATAATGTTTTTCTAAGCGGTTAGCGTCTAACGCCATAAGGCACTGCAGATCTGTAATTGTCCCATCAATGAATTCGCCCAAAATCGAATACATTATGTTATCCGCGATCGGAGCAATAATAACGTCTATCCCCTTTAGTTCTCCAAAAAGTTTTTGCAAGAAAGAGGAGTTTTTATATTCCTCTAGTTGCCCTCTAAAATAAGCTACGATGATCATCCATTCTCTAGAAACCGAAAACGTTTTGATTTTATACCGTTTGTATTGAAATCTCCTACATAAATGGAGGGGTTATGATAGCTAGCTACAAATTATTCAGATTGAAAAGGGCTTCCCCCCATATAAAAACCAGACCCAAAATCTTTTTTCTCATCGCTAAAAGAGATAGAAGGCTCCCCAATCAATTCTTCTTTTGCGCCATGAAAAAGAATAACGTGATGCTCTCTTTTATCGGATTGATAAAGCTCTTCTTTCAAACGGTTTAAGCGAATACCATTTTTATAAATCACATTATAAAAGTTCTCGAGATTCAAGATAGAAGGCTCGCTAATTCCATTCCTCCAGCGATTTAGCGTCAGTCTACTAGCCCCTAAAAGATTCGCTAGAGTTTCATCGTTAGCATCAAGCAATGTTTTAACATATTCCAAATCTTTGATATATTCAAATTGCATTGTAACACCTCCTTAGTTTTGTTGTAACATATGTTACATTGTATTTTAAAAGTCTTTTCTTTTGCTTTTTATTTCCTAAAACGGGATACTTACAATAATGAATGATTGAGGTCATCGAGATGCATTGGCTTCTCTTTTAGAATTTTCATCTCTTCTTTAATAAATTGAAAATCACAATAAATAGCCCTCTTTTGCGTCTTTTTTGCCAAATTAAGCAAGATATCCATTCTCAATTAAGACCTTCGTTTAATGCAGGAAAAGAAACGGGATTAAGTCAATGGTTTTAGAAAAAGAAAAGAAGTCATAGCCAATAGCTACAACTTCTGATTCATCGTATGTTATTGATTCGGTGCTTCTTGCTTTGCTTTCTTCTTGTCTTGATATTCTAGGAAGAATTTCACTCCGACTGTAATGACTAGTCCAGCGGTGATCGCATAAAGAGAAGACACAAAGACATAATTGATCCAAATCTTCCAAGGAGCGATGCTTCGTGTTGTTTTAGCGCCAGGAGCAATCCCGTTATAAGCCCCAGAATTCACAACCGCATAAGAGATATTCTTTACGGCATCTTGAATGCGGTGCAAAGCCGTGATTGAGGCAGAATCCGTAAGCAAAGCGTCTAAACTCTTGCTCGTCGCAGCAAGATAGAAATCGTTCCCGCTACGAATCATCGCATCTAAGCTCACTTGGGGCGCATAGTCAGTGATGACCATTCCTTCAAAGCCCCATTCTCCTCTTAACGCGCCTTCTAATAAATACCAGTTATTGGAGCACATGACTGGGCCAATCGAGTTAAAGGCAGTCATGACGCCGTTGCACGCTCTAATTTTCTTGCTCGTTAATTCTCCCGTTGTAGGATCGATGTATTTAAGATTTTGACGGGCGTATTTAGTGGCAATTTCAAACGGTCTAAGATAAGTTTCGCGGATGGTTTGCTCGGTTGCCCAAGTCATAATCATATCCATACGATTACTTTCTTGTTCGTTCATCGCAAAGTGCTTCATAAAGGTATAGATACCTCCATCGGAAGCGCCACTGATAAGATTCATGCCGACAATTCCAGTAACAAATGGATCTTCGGAAACGTATTCGGCGTTTCTCCCACCGAATTGGGAACGGTGTAAATTAAGTCCTGGGGCGTATAGGCCTTGAACGTCATTGGCTAGACCTTCTTGTCCAAAGTGATAGCCCATTTCATAAGCGAGTCTAGGATTGAAGGTCGCCGCGAGTAAGGCTTGCGAGGTATAGGTAGCCCAAGAATAGTCCTTTTTGCTCCCGAAGGTAGAGAAGCCCATCGGTCCATCAAAGTCCTGAACCTGGAATTTCCCAATTGCATCAAGCTTATCGGATTGATAAGCACCATACCCGATTAATTTGCCTAATTGGGCTCTATCGCGTTCGTTGCGGAAGGAGATTTGACGAATTAAATCGTTCCAGCTTGGATCGTTATAATCAACGCCACGGTAGGAAGAAAGATCCAAGCCTTTTTGTTCCACTTTAAATGGCTCGATGTTTCTCACTTTTGAATCTGGGCCATTGCCTAAAACAGGATGATTAATTGGGTCAAAGTTCCCTTTCTTATAAGAATCAAATTCTTTCTTGAATTCATCCGCTAAAGTTTTGTCCGCTTCGGTAGGAACGGTTGGGAAACTTCCCTTAAAATCAGCGCGGGTAAATTGCGTGATGTGGCTTTGGTTCATAAAAGCGGTAGAAGACTCAAATAGATTGGTTGCCGCAACAAACTTATCGCCTTTTTTTGGTTCGTTTGTAGGGTTGCCGTCTTTATCTAATTTCGCTTGTCCAGCTTTCTCCGATTCTCTTGGATTTTTGTTATCGTAATAAACGTCTTCTAAATTATTCCACGTATAGGTTTCATAACTATCGTGCGCGTTTTTCCCTAGATAAATATCGTATTCCCCTTTGGACAAATAGTAACAGCCTCTCGTGCCGTCTTTATTGTCTCTATTAGAGTAATAAGAAGACATATCATCGACATTGAACGTCAAGGTAAGCTCTTGGGACTCTCCTGGCTCAATGATTTCAGTTTTGTCATAAGCAATGAGGTTTTTCGCGGATTTTTCAATTTTATTGGCTTTATCGAAGTCCGTATATGGAGCCCCATAATAGATTTGAACAGCATCTCTACCTGCTTTTTCGCCCGTATTTTCGACCTTAACTTTTAAAGTTACCTTATTCCCTTCAATTTGCTTATCCACGAAGCTTTGATTGAATGTTGTATAAGATAAGCCGTGTCCAAAAGGATATTGGACTTGTTCGTCGTAATTAAAGCCCTCGTAATTCCCGTTAAGCGCCTCCGCATAAGCGGTCTCGTAATACTTATAGCCAACATAAATCCCTTCTTCATATTCAACGTAAGTGCCAGGAGTCACGTTATCGGTCGTGGTGACATTGTTATAGTACATTAATTCAATGTTCCCGACTGTTGCGTAAGTGCCACTATTGAAGCTGAAATTCTGGTTCGCAGGATCAGCAAGGAAATCTTTTGACCAAGTGTCCACGGTTCTACCAGAAGGATTTACTTCGCCAGACATGATTTTCCCTATCATTTCGGCACCGCCACTACCTTCTTGCGGCATCCAAATAATCGCATCGCATAAAGCGGCAATATCATCGGTGATTTCAAAAGCATTAACGCTATTGATGACCAAAATCGTTTTCTTGGCGTTTGCTTTCGAAACGCGTAAGCAATCAAGCTCGCCATTGGTTAAAGAAAGCGTATGTCTAGTGCCATCGCTAAAGGCATCCATCTTTAAGTCAGCACCTTCTCCTGACCTTCTAGCCACGACCATAACGCCAATCGTATTATTGAAAGAAGATTCTTTGCCTTCATAAGCACCACTCACAGGCGTCCATAAATAACGATACCAGTTATTAACAGCCTTCACCTTCATTGGTTCGGTGCCGGCTTTTTCTACCATTTCTTCCGTACGAATGTTTTTCGTGATGTTATCGATTTCACTATTGATGTGGAACGTATCCGCTAAGGATTCGGCAAAGCTTTTGGTTTTCACTTCCGAGTTATTCCAGTTCGCAGAACCCCCGACACTATCGGTATGGTAATAGTTATAGCCTAATGGGCTAATCGTTTCGTCTTTTGATAGAGGAAGGCAATTATCGTTTTTTAATAGAGTAATGCCTTGCTCGGCGATCGCTTTTGTATGCTCAACGCTTTTCGCAGTCGCATCAGCGTCCTTTTCTTTATTGTAATAGTTGGCTTTAGTAGAGTCGCCACCAATCGTAGTGAGTTTCCCTGAGCCAAACACCGTGTCCAATGTGCCTTCGTAGGTATTCGAAAGAATTGGAACAGCGATTGCCGCGGCTAAAGTGACAGCACTTATTGGTAATAAAACCGCCGCAAGAGTGGATGCTTTCATCTTTTTTCTTGGTTTATTTTCTTTTTTCATTGTTATATTTTTCCTTATTTAGAAATTTTCATCGTAATGCTTTTCCAGTTGCCGCAAGCGACATCTCCTGCTGAGAAGGCGCCATGTGCTTGCCCACCATCTTTAAAGGCGAGTCGAATGGTGTTTTTCCCTTTCTTTAAGGTAACTTTACCAAGTACGATATTTTCAAATTGCTCGGTGGCTAAATACGTTCCAAACCCCCAGGCATTCCATTGTTCAGTGCTTTTGACGTTTCCCTCGCTATCGAGTCTACCAAAGCTCTCATTTGCTAGATCTTTATCCTCGCTAGTGATCATATGACCAGAGGCAATTGCATTACTATTCACATCGAATTTCGTGGTTTCTTGACCGACGGTATTTGTTAAATCGATGGCTTTAGTTAGATCTAAGTCATTGGAGCCTTTGATGCAATATCCGCCATAATATCCTTCAAACGGGGCGTCAGCGGTATCGATATTTCCAATGATGAAGGCATTTGTCGCCACTTCTCCGCTTAGTTCTACAAAAGCATCGCTAGGACTATCGATTTCAATCTCAAAATAGGAGCCAATGGTTACTTTTTCCAAATAGCTGCCTTTTCCTAAGTTCCCGTCTGCTTTTTGAGCGTGTTTTCCTTCCGTTTCCTTTTCGCCTTTAACGTATTTCACTTTCCCATAGTTATAAATGCTACTTGTCGCATCTATGTCTAGGCCCAAATTTGTCGTAAGTGTATCCGTAACGATGATAGGAGCGCTAAATTCCGTCTCTTTGTAGCGGAGTTTCACTTCCGTTTGTCCGATATCTAAAGCAGTATCAGCGTCCACGATTGTTACATCGCTATTATCAATGCCTTCTAAATAGCCATCATTGTATTCTACGGAGAAAGAATAGCCGTCTAGTGAGAATTTTTCGCCAAATAAGAAGGAATTTGCTTTCGATGTTGTAACGATAGCTTTTGGAGTTCTGGTGATGGTATCGTCTAATAAATAGAAATCAATTGAAGCCCAGTTGCCATTCCCGCTTATACCATTGCTCACCCAATCATGAGGGAAGGAAATCTCAATCTTATTGGTCCCTTCAGTTAAATCAACTTCAGCGATTTTAACCTTTTCAAATTGTTCGCAAGTCCAATAATAAGAAGCAAACCAAGGGTCTTTTATGTAATTAGCATCAGCAGAAGCCATATCGGTGTCTTTTGTGATCGCTTTCCCTTTCACGATAATGTCACTAAGAGCGGTTTCGGTGCCATTATTGGTAACCTTAATCCTATCTTTTAGATTGATGTCGTTAGAGAAACGAGCTCCCCCGCCGGTAATTTCAGGTTTTAAGTCCGTTAAACTTTGCCATACAAAATGATCGGAGGCAACATCTGCGTAAAGAGCAAGTTTCCCCTTTAGGTTATTGCCATTATTGTACGTAAAGTTGAAAGAATCGCCTTTGCTCAAACCACTAACATAAGATTTTTTAGATCCAGCGAAAGCAACCTTTTTCCCTGCTTGGCTGTTTTCAACTTTGTCTAAAGTTACCGCACTATTATCTTCGCCAACTTCAGAATGGAGACTAGTCGACACTTCTACTGGGACGTCGACTGAAGCGCCTTTGTAATTAAGAGTGACGCTAGTTTGCGATAATCCTAATGTTTCATTCAAGACAATATCGCTAGGATTAACTTCTTCCATGACGCCATTTTCGTCACTAGCGAGAACTTCAAGCGCGCTCTTATCGTACTTGTCGCCATAAAGATAGTTATTCTTCGATTTTAGAACCTGTAACGAAGTTGGATGATAGGCTTCGTTTTCGCCTACGTAATCGAGTTCGACATAATCCCAGTTGCCACACGCAATTTGTTTATAAGCCCAAGGGCAAGTCATATCGGTTCCATGAAGATTCAATGTAATTGCGTTTTCACCGACTTCAAGAGGCACAACACCTAGCCACCTTCTTTCAAAATTATGGGTAGCAGCGTAAAGAGGGGAATACCAATTGTTGAAGGATTTCGATTCAACATAAGGTTTCATAATGTCTTTGGTAAGGGCGGTTTCCGCAATGCTAGCGTATTTTTTTGCGTCGATAACATTATCGTTATTTTTGATGGTAACGATACTTTGTAAATCTAAAGCCTGAGATCCAGAGATAGGACCGCTTTTGTCGTTTCCATAATCAAGTGGGTATTCACCACTCCACATGATGGAATTAGAAGCAACACTCGCATAAACATGGATGAACCCCTTCTCCGAAGCGGTGTAATTAAACTCGAAACGCGAACCATCAGAAACGCTATCTAGACATTCTTCTTCCTCACCAAAATTCACATTTTGAATGCCGTTAGTTGTCGCAGCGTAAGTGTCAATTTTATTAACGTTACTATCTTCGCTAGTAGGATCAACTTCCGTGCCGTTATGATTCAACGTGTGCTCAGGCTCAATATATTTCACCGGAGCCTTATCCATTTTCTCACATTGAGAAATGAGCTTCTTCGCTACATTAATATTCCAAGTTGTCCTGTATTCTTTGCCGGTTTTGTTCCCTTTCCAAGTAAAGGTAAGGGTTTTGTCTTCTTCCGTTAGAGGGCGACTTGGTTCAACCGTAAGTTCACTCGACTTTACTTTGACCTCATCCCCTCCATCGTACCCTAGGCCGCCGAAATCATTCACGGAAGGAGTTTCGCCGATCAGATAGTCTTTTCGGCAAGTTTGGTCGACTTGGAACCCAAGTCCATACCATTCGCCATCTTCATTGATTTCATCGCCACCTGCTACCTGGCAAGAGGCCAAAAGGCCAACGAAGAGCAAAGGAGAAAGTAGTAAGCAAATCTTTCTTTTTTTCTTCATACAAAGAGAATTCCTTTCTTTTTTATGCATGTAAGTGGTTACATTCTATAAAAATAAGAAAAAATATTTTGATGATTTCCTTACTTTGTTATTGAGATGACTTAGTTTGTTCTTTTCTTAAAGGGAATAGCATCGTCAATGAAAAATGATTATTTTCTAACTTAAAAGAGCATAGGCCATTATATTTTTCGACCATGTATCGAATCGATTTTGTGCCATAACCATGATAGCGCGTATCACCATCAGTTTGAGGCAAACCGTCTACAAAAGTAAGAGGGAGCGAACAATAGTTCTCAATTTTGCATAGCAAACAATTTCCCCTATTTTGGGCATTGATAAAAATAATTCGTTTATCCGCTTTTTCTTTTAAAACGGCCTTAATCGCGTTATCCAAAGCGTTTTCAAATAAGGTGTATAAATCTGTGTCATCAATAAAAGAGAATTTGTCCCCTTGAATAATCATCGATAACTGGATTTTTTCTTTTTGGCAAGTCATCGATTTTTCATGAATGACCATATCGATGATGGGACTACCACTAGAAATAGAGCTATCGTAGATATCCACTTGCTTTTTAATATCGTCGAGTTTCTTCCTTTCTTCTTCAAGCTGCGCACTATTCTTTAAAGACTCAATCTGATGCTTTAAGTCATGACATTTGATATTAATCAGCTCATTCATCCTTTTGGACTGATTGAATTTATCTTGCTGAAACGAGATGACTTTTTCGAGCGTTTCTTTATCGTCTTTAAGTTTTTTAGAACGGAAGATGTTGAACTGAATGCAAAGAAGAAAGAAACAAGCGAGCACCGCGTAAATCTGAGTGCTCACATCCGTATTTCCGTTATTTTGATGTTGGGCGTACATCGACAAGATATAAACGATGAGTAAGGATAGTCCAGAGATAAGTATGATGGTTTTGTTATCGATATTAACCGTTTTGTTGTCTTTAAGTATGCGGACAAAGAAAAAGTAATAAAGCGTATAGAAAATAGCGTAAGAGAATAGATAAATAGCAAAAGCGATAATTTGATTATCGCTATTCGTAAGCTTATAAATCAAAGTCCAAAGGTTGTCTACCAGGTTTTGGGCGGTATAGCTAGAAAAAGCAAGGAAGAGTAAACCCGTGATCTTTAATTTATAAGTCCCGATTAAGGGGATGAAACTCAAAAGGAAAATCAACAAAAAGACAACGCTGAACCATCCTATCTTGATGTTAATGTTGTAATAAGGGAGAGCGACGCTCGCGACAAGAAAAAGAACGTTATAGCAAATAAAATAAGCGATCCAATGTTTTCTTCTCGGCGCATTGATAAATGTGATACTTTCAGCCATGAAAAGCGGGAACACAAAGCGGAAAAGGTAATAGAGTATTGCCTCATCCGCGTGATATTGTTCATACATTATAGGAGTTCTCCCATAAATTCATTGAAACGTTCTAGAAATGCTTTTTTTCTCCCTCTTGCAATCGATAAGCTTTTGCCTTCGATAGTGACAATTGATTTGCTCACATCAATATCAAGGCAATATTTAAGATTCACCAAATAGCAATTGTTAATACGGAAAAAGGATTTGCCTTCAAGGAGTTTTTCATATTCTCCGATTTTCCCGCGAATCGTGATGTTTTTATCACCTTTGATGTGGAAAGACAAATCGTGTTCGTTCACTTCAATGAAAAGAAGATCGTCGAGCTTAATTCTTATTATTTCTTTTCTCGTCTTGATGGAAAGATATTCGTCTTTATTATTCTTCTTTAGCTCATCAATAACCTTATCCATCACGAATTCGAAATTATATTGAGAGATAGGCTTCACAATATATCCTTTAGCCTCAATCTCATACCCTTTTAAAGCATAGGCAGCAGAATGGGAAATAATGACGATTGGAGTATCGATTTGTAATTCGCGAATCTTCTTGCCTATTTCAATTCCGTTCATTAAGGGCATTTCGATATCCAAGAAAATAAGGTCAAGTTCTAATAAAGAATCATGAAGAAAAGAAACGCCGTCATAATAATCAGTGATTGAAAAGTCGATGCCGTTTTTCGAGCAATAGGCCGTTAAAAAATCTCTTATCACATCATGATAATTCTTATCGTCTTCAACAATCGCGATTTTTAGCGTTCCCATTTCTATTACCTACAAAGCGGCCTATATTTATTAAAATAATCACATTATTAACAAAATTCAATTTGATTGGTAAAGGCGCAAAAAGAAAGCAAACACGCTACAAAAATAGAAGAAAATGCTTCTAGTAATTTTAATTCATTTGCTTTTTCTATTTTTTGGACGCCGGCAAAAGAAAGACGATGAAATTTAGAGTAGTTTCGTATTTTTTATAAATTAGAGGCGTTTTTGCAGGGATATATGACTATTTCTTTTATTAAGAAGAGATGCCAAATCGAGTTTTGCGAAGCGCTTATTAGTCTTCCGTCATTTAAAAAATGTCGAGACTATTTTCGTTCAAAAGGAACTTAAGCATATCGATATAAACAATTCCGTGTTCATCTCGACGGACTGGACCTACTTCCATGGTGATGATTATCTTTTTAAAAGAATTATCGATATTAATTAATGATTTCCTTTCTTGCTCAAGTTTTGCTTCACTATCAATTTCGTAAGCAGATTGAATGTAATAATATTTGTCTCCCATGGAAGCGATAAAATCCGTTTCTAAATTTTTCCGCACTGTTTTTTGGTTCTTGTCTTTTTCATAGATAGTCACAACGCCGACTTGAACTGAATATCCCCTTCGGATTAATTCATTGTAAACAATGTTTTCCATGACGTGTCCATCGTCTCGATGAAGGAAATTAACTCTTGAATTCCGCAAACCAAGATCGACAAAATAATATTTGTACGTTGCGCCTATTTCTTTTCTACCTTTGATGTCATATCGCGTCGCTTTTTTGATGATAAACGCATCCTCGAGATAATCTAAATATTTAGAAATCGTGTCTTTCGACAAAGAAGAATGTTCAACAGAATTAAATGTTTCCTCGATTTTCTGGGGATTGGTTAGACTTCCAAAATTGCTTGCCATAATACGAACCAAAGTATCAAGCTCGCTCTTTTTTTCGATTTTGTTTCTTTCTTCGACATCTTTGTAATAGGTCAATGCAAAAACATCGTTTAAGTATTTCTTTTTTGCTTCATCAGTATCGAGCGTTAACACTAAAGGCAAACCACCATACATCATATATTCTTTTAACGTTTCTATAGGATTCTGGGGATGGAAAGAATCAACAATTTCTTTAAAAGATAGTGGCTGAACATAGACTTCATCGCCACGATCGCGGAACTCCGTCATGATGTCTTTACTAAGAAATCGGGAGTTGCTACCAGTAATATAAACGTCAGCATTTTTAATCATTCTTAGCCCATTGACTACGTTTTGAAAGCCATAAGCCCTTTCATCAAAAGGATCCTTGCAAAGTACGATTTCGCCATTCGTAAATATCGGATTAATAATGGTGAAGATTCTTTGAACTTCATCGAGCAAAAAATAATACATGTCATTATCGACAATCATATTTCTCAAATATCGATCTAATTCTAAAGGATTGAGTAAATTGTTGTTCGTATTGTCGTCAAAAGCGATATAGATGATATGTTTATCATCGACTCCACTTGAAATAAGATAGTTTCGATAAATTTCATTCAAAAGATATGATTTGCCGCACCTTCGTATCCCGGTAATGATCTTCAAGCGTCCGTTTTTTTGTAATGATATTAATCGTTTCAAATATCTATCTCTTGCGATCATACTTTCTCCTTTTTTGTGTATATACACATTTTCCGCTAAAGTTATTATACATTGTTATAGCTTATATCAATATGCCTTTATCGCTTTTTGTGTATATACACATTTTCCGCTAAAGGTTTAATCGTGCAGCCAACAAAAATAGAAAGAATTCATCGAAAAAAGCATGCAAAAGGATCCGTGGCATCCAACTATTTCACAAAAAATGTGATTTTTTGCAAAGATAATTCGTTTTCGTCGTAAATAAATTAGAAAAAAGACATTACTTTTTTTGTGCTCTCGATATATTTTCCTTAATAGATTTAAGTTGTTTAAAGATGAATCAATCCCTTTTACGGCGTATTTGTACATGACTAGCTTCACTTTGTTCTTGCCGATTTCCGATTCCTCTAATTTTCTATTTTTGATTGTTTCTTTTTCCTCTTCGCAAAAATAGAGCCGCTCTTTTATCTTTAGTTTGTGCTTTAAGACATCATCGTTTAAGAAAACGTATTGTTTTCCAAGACGGTTAGCGTCTAGTGCCATTTTGCAAGAAAGTAGAGTTCTTATATTCCTCTAACTTTCCTCGAAAATAAGAAACCAAAATCAGCCATTCTCTTGGGATGAAAAACGTTTTGATTTTTGTTCCTCTTTTTGAATTGTAGCAAATCGTAGTATGTTGTAGCGCGCTGTAGCATTATGTAGTAAGGAGTTGATTTTTGTAGTATAATTTAAAAAAGGATACGAATCATGAAAAGAATACCTTTAGGGATTGATAATTTTGAAGCAATTTGTCAAAACTGCTATTACATCGATAAAACGAATATCATCGCGAATCTAGTTAACCTTCCAGAAGGAACTAGTCTTCTTTTCACACGTCCAAGGCGATTTGGCAAATCTTTGATGCTATCGATGTTACAAGCTTTCTTTGAAAAAAGTGAGAAAGATAATACCGCTCTATTTTTGGACAAGAAAATTTATCAAAACAAAGAAATCATTGATAGTTATTTTCAAAAATTTTCTCTCATCCATCTCAATTTAAAAGACGCGATTGGTAACACATACGATGATGTGATTCATAAGATTAGAGAACTAATATCCGCTGAATACGAAAGACACATTTCTTTATTAAAAAGCGAGAAACTCAGTGCAAAAGAAATGACATATTTCAATTCGATTTTAGCTGAAACCGCTAGCGATTTTGATTTTTCATCTTCCCTTTCCAAACTCGCGACATTTTTATACAAAGATTCAGGCAAGAAAATCATTATCCTAATTGATGAATATGATGCGCCTGCCCATTATGCATATCAAAATGGTTTCTATGACCGCGTAATCTTATTCCTAAAACAATTGTTTTCCTCTGCTTTAAAGAGCAATGAGTCTATACGTTTAGCGGTTCTAACAGGCGTATTACAAATTGCGAAAGAATCTTTGTTTTCTGGTTTGAATAATCTTGTCACGAATTCAATTTTATCAACGAATATGGACGAAGGATTTGGTTTCTTAGAAGAAGAAACAAAGGAACTTTTAGATTATTATGGTTATATCGACAAAATAGACCAAATTAGAGATTGGTATGGGAATTATCATTTTGGAAATGTAACGGTTTATAATCCCTTGTCTACTTTAAGCTATATCCAAAACGGCGGAACGTTTGCCCCTTATTGGAATAACACAGGCGATAATTGCATATTGGGTGAAATCATTGAAAAGATAAATTCTTTTGATTATTTGCTCCCTTTAATGAGTCATCAAAGTGTCGCCGCCCCAATCGATATTGCCTTAAGCTACATAGACTTAGATTCTAATCCGACGAACGTTCTTTCCTTCTTGCTCGCAAGTGGCTATTTGACGATTCAAAATAGACTCGGTGATTTCTTGTATTCTCTCTCCTTCCCGAATAAAGAAATCGAAAACGTGTTTCAAAGAGAAGTGTCCTTGCGTTACATCCCACATAGCGATTACTCTATTTTGATTGACATAAAATCGGCGTTTGAAAACGGGGACATTGTTAAATTGCAAGACTTCTTAGAAAAATACCTTTTATCTTCTTTTTCCTATTATGAGATTGGAAAGGAAAAGAACTACCAAATTATGATTTCGGTTGCCTTGTCTTTAATCTTTAAAGACTACATCATCAAAAACGAAGTCAATGCAGGAACTGGTAGAGCCGATATCTTAGCGTATAGTCCAAAAGGAAATATGCCCGCGTTCATAATTGAAACAAAAGCATTAGGTTCTAATACAAGCCAAACGCGGTTAAAGGAGTCGGCATTAAACGCAATCAAACAAATCAAAGAAAAAGAATATATTGATGAACTAAAGCCTTATACCCCTAATATCATCACTCTTTATGGCATGGCTTTTTATAAAAAGCGAGCCCATATTGAAATAGAGCAAATCCATTGATAGAGAAAAGGCCCTAGGCGTTTATTGCCCAAGGCCTTTTAAAAAAGGAGATTATTCAGCAAGGCTGAATTCGGTACCGGCTTTTAAAGTGCGTGTAGAATAATAATCAGAATATAGGTATTCAAATGACGCATCTTCAGTGGAGTCGAAAACAAGTTTTGTAGTAGTCTCATCGCCTTCAATTTTAAATTTTAAGGTAACCGGATTGCCTGCACCATCGACAGTCGCTACAGTGATTTCTTTCCCATCGCTTGAAATACCATATTTAATAGAACCTTTTTGCAAATAAAAGTAATATGGATCAGTCTCATCGTTTGCGAAAGTTAGAGTGAATTTTGTAGCGTCAAACGTTATCTTCAAATTTTCTGTTTCGGTGGTTGCTCCGCTTGCGTATTCATCATAGCTATAATCATCCCATCCACCGCCAGAGCTACTTTCGTAAGAAACTTTACCCACAAACGTTTTCCCTGCAATTGTTGTAGGAACAACCTTTTTTGTAGCATTATAAGTTTTATTTGATGTATCCAAGGTAACTGTATAGAGTTCTTCCGTGCTTGTTATTGTCACTTCAATAGAAGCATCGCTACCTGCAATATAACTAATGGCCTCTTCACCCCATTTACCAAAACCAGTTCCATTTAAGACAAGATCGCCTAATAATAAGGTGCTTCCGCTTTCTTGATATGTGCCCTCAAATTCATCTGGAGTATAAGTTAGAAGCTTGCCAGATTGGTTTAAAAGGTGGAACGTGTGTTCTCCACTTGTGAAGTCAACTTTAGTTCCATCAGTATCGTAAGTATCAGCGGAAACAGTTCCATAATAATAGGTTTTGCCATCAAAATAGACGGAAGACTTTTTAGGACCGGTATCGGCTGTGTTCCAAATTGTAGCAAGGAAGGAACCGTCTTGGCCTGTTAAACTCTTAAAGCCGACATTGTCTTTAGAAGGGGTTTTTGAAAGAACGTAATAAGTATTCACATAAGCTTGGGCAACTCTATTCCACTCAGACTTATATGCGACAAGCGTATTCTCGCCTTCTCCAAAGAAATAGGTCTTTTGAAGATTAGAAGAATAGAACGAACCATCTTTTTGGAACGTTAGAGATTTATTTCCATTGCTGGAAGTCAATGTGAAATCTTCATTAAAAACGGCTTCTTCATCGTCTTGTTCTGTACCTCCTACTTTTTTGCCGTGATAAGTTCCTGCAGAATATGGTAAATAAGCGTAAGAAGAACCATCGATATAGATGGCGTATTTTTGCTCGTCGAATGTAAGAATCAAAGAATTTTCTTTGTTATCATATTCCGTGTAAGTTCCAGTTTTATCTTCTTGGCCTTCCTTTTTGAGTGTGACCTTTCCTAAACCATCCACGGTAATATCACCAAGTTTACCAGAATACGTAGCGGTTTTTGCTTCCACTAATTTTCCACTTTTATTCTTATAGGTCCCTAAGACGGTATCGCCTGCTTTCAAAGTAAAGGCGGATCCAGGAGTTGCAAAATCTTTGTTTTCGTTTAAATATTCAAGAGTAACAAGTTTCACGGTTGGATTGGAGCTGTTTGTCAAATCAGTGAAGACATCAAACGTTTCATTATTGACTTTGAACTGAGTGAGGACTTTTTTAGCAGAACTATAAGAATCGTCCAATAAGCATTTTTTCTCCGTGACGTCAGCATCGGTTTTATTAGAAAGGCAAAACCGGAGATATAAGGCAGATCCAGGAGTCGTCGTAGTGAAGAAATAAATCAATCCATTTCCAAAATACCCACCTGTATAAGTTTTTTTATTAGAAGAAGTTCCCCCTTCTTGGGTCATCGTAAAGGTCTTTGCTTCTTCGTTCAAAGCAAGGCGAAGCGTAGATCCTTCAGCACTCACTTTGCCGGTGTTTGTGATCGCAAGGTTATAAGTCGCTAAACCGATTCCCGAATACGAAAATTTATATGTTTGGTGCATGCCGAGCAAAATATGATCAGTTTGAAGCATGACTGTAGCTTCTTTTACCGCGACTTGAATCGCTTTTGCTTTTGTCTCGGCAAAGAGTGGATAATAGCCTTCGTCGTTTGCGGTGACTTCCGCTTCTTTACCACCATCACGTTTAATCGTGAGTGTGTCTAATCCATATGCTGTATCTTTAATTTCTGGTTTGACATAAAGATTAACTTGCTCTGAAATTTTAATCTCGTTTAGATTTGCGACTTCGTTATAAGTTCCGCCGTTCTTTGAATACGCTTTTAGCGTAATGTGATCAGAATTTGTTAACGTTAAATCGATATAATTAACTTTCGCTGTAATATGTAAAGCGACGCTATGAGAAGGCATCGTAAAGGAATACTTCCCGTTTTCACCTTTTGTTAAAGTCGTATCACCAAGTTTTAGAGTATCGACAGCATAATCGTCATTTTCTGTAATAGCGAATTCGACAGTAGATTCGTAGGCAGCGAAGAGCGGAATATCCGTTGCTAAAGCAGTGAATTTATCCGTATCACCAGTAATGCTGACGCGATAGGTTGCTTTTGTCGTTTCTTTTTTCAGCGCGACAGCATACTCCGGCATAGTGAAAGAATAAGTGCCATCATCGTTTTTTGTAACGGGAATTGTTGTGGCTTCGTCACCTTTTTTATGTGCGATAACTTCTCCACTTTCTTCAAAACCAGGTTCTAGCCCAACACGGAAAGTAACCTTTTCTCCAGCGACAGCACTCTTTGGACCATCGATGAATGCGCCATCACCACTTGTGTCTTCAATCGCAAACGCAACTGGAGCA
>ERZ808245.482-NODE-482-length-19895-cov-3.028679_pt1 | contig 19895 bp, 13 predicted proteins | sample MGYA00521243_ERZ808245 | MGnify/ENA primary metagenome ERZ808245 (study PRJEB31516, sample SAMN03275576) | gut metagenome | biome: mammalia-associated habitat; material: feces | host: Papio cynocephalus | place: Kenya | collected 2012-07-07 ... | reverse complement strand
GCGGTCCGTGCCGCGCTCTCGGCCCGACGATAGCGGAAATCGCGAAGGAATACGAGGGACGTGCCGTTGTGGGGAAGTGCAATGTCGATGAGAACAGCGAGGTTGCCGGACAGTTCCGCATCATGAGCATCCCGGCGCTGCTTTTCTTCAAGGACGGCAAGCTGGTTGACAGGCTCGTGGGAGCCCAGCCCAAATCGAACATTACAGCTAAGTTGGATGCTATATTGTAGTTTTGTATGAAAAAGATATTTTCAATTTTTGCGGTCGCCGTCGTGTCCGTGCTCTTTGCCGCGAACGCGAGCGCACAGTTCAACTACGGCGTAATCGGCGGAGCGACCTTCTCTTCCGCCAAGTCGAGCGACTGGAAGCTCACCAAGGACACTCAGTATCATGTCGGGGCCACGTTCAAGCTGTCCCTGCCTCTCGGTTTTGCGGTGCAGCCTTCCGTGATGTATCAGGTGAAGGGCACGAATGTCCCGTCTTCGGTTGAGGGCGTAAGCTCTTTCGACTACAGCGCGGGCTATCTTGAGGTCCCGGTTTCAATCCAGTGGGGGCCCGACCTCCTGATTATGAGGCCTTATTTCGAGTGCGTGCCATTCTTCGGCTATGCCCTGAACAACAAGTACAAGGGCAGCGAGTCCGTAAAGAACAATTGGACGGGACTCAACCGCTGGGAATATGGTGTCGGACTCGGCGCCGGCGTGGAGGTGTGGCATTTCCAGATTTCCGCAAGATATAACTGGAACTTCGGAACGCTCTTCGACGCGAAGAATGAAATTACGGACGCAGGTTCGTTCGCCGCGAAGATGAAGGAGACAATCGGGGACAAGAGCCGTTTCGGCGGAGTGACCGTTTCCCTTGCCGTGCTGTTCTGACGACAGGAGTCATGATTTTGACGGGGACGGGCGCATGGCGGAGGGACGGCGGAATATGGATATAAGGACGGTCAGAGACTATCTTGGCAAGGACTGGGCTGATGTTCAGAGGCTTATCTCGGAGACATTGAGGAGCGACATCGGCCTGTTGAACGCAACCAACGGGTCGATTCTCTCGCACGGTGGCAAGCAGCTTCGGCCGATGCTGGCCCTGCTCGTGGCCCGCGCCTGTCTCCGCTCGGCTGACAGTCATGTCCGCGAGGACTGCGTCAGCACGCTCCCGGCAGCGTCCAAGCGCTACGCCGCTGCCTCTGAACTGCTGCACAACGCCACTCTTCTCCACGATGACGTCGCGGACGAGGGCGACGTGCGCAGGGGGAGTCCCACCGTCCGCTCCATCCTCGGCCCGTCGGCCTCGGTGCTTGTCGGTGATTTCTGGCTGGTGCGGGCAATCCGGCTCATCCTCGGAGATGACGACGGAAGCTGCGACGCGCGCGTCATACGCATATTCTCAAGAACCCTCGGCTGCCTTGCGGAGGGCGAGATGCTCCAGCTCCAGAAGGCTCATGCCGCCGACACGGACTACGATGACTATCTGCGGATAATCTACAGCAAGACGGCGTCGCTGTTCGAGGCCGCCGCCGTCACCGCCGCGATTTCGGTCAATGCCTCGGGAATGTGCGTCGAGGCCGTCAGGGACTACGCCGTGAGTCTCGGCTATGCCTTCCAGATTAAGGACGACATACTCGACTACTGCGGCACCGATTCGGTGGGCAAGCCGCTCGGGGTGGATGTCCTCGAACAGAAGATTACCCTGCCGCTGCTCGGTGCGCTTTCAAACGCTCCGGAGCGGGAATCCGAGATACGCTCCCTCGTGGCCGATGTCGTCGCGCATCCGGAGAACCGTGACGATATAGTGAGGTTTGTCGCTGAAAACCACGGCGTTGAATATGCGGAGGAAAGGCTGGACTCATTCGTGGCCAAGGCTGTGGAGTCCATTTCCCTGCTCGCCCCGTCGGAGGAACGCGGAATGCTCGCGGAACTGGCTCGCTATACGGCCTGCCGTAACCGGTAGGCAAGACGGCTAATTATTCACGCATCGGGCTGTTTGACCTATGCGGAGCAAATAAAAGAGGAATTTATGAGGTTTTGTGATATTGTCGGGAATGACGCTCTCAAGCGCACGCTCGTGTCGATGACCGACAGCGGGAGGATTCCGCACGCGATGCTTCTCTACGAGAACGACGGCTGCGGTGCGGTCGCGCTTGCCCTCGCGTTTCTGCAATATCTCAACTGTCGCCGGCGTTCCGGCGGTGAGGCCTGCGGCGAATGCCCTTCATGCCGCCAGATGTCAAAGCTGATTCATCCGGACGTGCATTTCGTCTTTCCCGTAAACAAGAGTTCCAAGGTAAGCGGGGACAAGCCCACGTCTGATGCTTTCCTGACCTACTGGAGGCAGCTTGTGCTCGACAATCCCTATTTCCGCGAGGATGACCTTCAGGAAGCGCTCGGAATCGAGGGAAAGAAAGGCGAGATCGCGCTGCAGGAGGCCAAGTCGATAATCTCGAAGATGTCCCTGACCGCAGTGGAGGACGGCTACAAGGCTGTTCTGTGCTATCTTCCGGAGAAGATGAACCCCACGGCCGCGAACAAGCTCCTTAAACTTGTCGAGGAACCGCCGGAGAAGACCGTGTTCGTGTTCGTGACCCACGCGCCGGAGAAGATGATGCAGACCGTGTTCTCCCGCTGTCAGAGCATGCGCGTCCTGCCGCTCACGAAGGAGGAGGCGGTGAAGGTACGGGGTGAGGAACGCCCGAACGAGGAGTTTTTCCCCATGGTCTCCTCCCTGCTCGACTGTGTGGCGCGACGCGATTTGCTCCATGCCCTTGAGGTGGGGGAGGCGGCTGCGGCGCTCCCTTCCCGGGAGAAGCAGAAGTCGTTCTGCACCTATCTTTCGTCATGCCTGCGCCGGCTTTTTATGACGGGGCAGGGACAGGACGAACTTGCCGGCGTGCTGCCGGAGGAGCGGTCCTTCTATCAGACCGCGTCCGCAAGGTTCGGCGCGGCGTTCTGCATGAAGGTCGAGGCCGCCATAGACAGGACGGTCTCGCTTCTGGACAGGAATGTTAATTCGAAGATTCTGTTCTGCGACCTCGTTGACAGGATTTTCGTCGCTATATAACAACATATTATGGAAAACAACGATAACGAAGCAAAAAAATACGACTGCTCCCGGGGGTGCACCGTGGAAAGGAGCGACGAGGGCGAGCTGAACTGCCGCTACAGGCCGGGATGCTGCAAGATGGAGGTCTATGATTGGCTTTCGGGAGTCGCTCAGGAGCAGTACAAGGACTTTTTCGAGGTCCGTTTCAAGAACACCAGAAAGGGAATTTACTATAACGCTTCCGGCCAGAGCATAAAGACCGGCGACCTTGTCGTGGTCGAGGCGACGACCGGACACGACCTCGGCATAGTGACCCTTGAGGGCGCCATAGTGGCGCGTCAGATGAAATGCCGCAAACTGGATCCTGCCGCCGGTGACTACAAGAAAATTTACCGCAAGGCCAAGGTCTATGACCTCGAAAAGTGGCAGGAGGCCATAGACCGTGAGCAGGAGACGATGATACGTTCCCGTCAGATTGCGGCGGAACTCGGTCTGGAGATGAAAATCGGGGACGTGGAGTTTCAGGGCGACGGGACCAAGGCCATATTCTACTATATCGCGGACGGGCGCGTGGATTTCCGCCAGCTCATCAAGGTTTTCGCCGACGAATTCCACATCCGCATCGAGATGAAGCAGATCGGGGCGCGTCAGGAGGCCGGGCTTATAGGAGGACTGGGAATATGCGGCCGCGAGCTTTGCTGCTCGAACTACATCTCCACCTTCCAGTCGATTTCCACCTCGGCGGCGAGGCTTCAGGACCTGTCTCTCAACCCCCAGAAACTTGCCGGTCAGTGCGGAAAGCTCAAGTGCTGTCTCAACTACGAGACGGCTTCCTACATGGACGCGCAGTCCCGCATACCTAAGGTAGCCAACCCGCTCGAGTTTCAGGACGGTCTTGCCTACCTGATGAAGACCGACATCCTGCGCGAGGTCATGTATTTCTCCTACGACAGGTTCTCGCAGGCAAATATGTTCCCGCTTTCGGCGATAGAGGTCAAGGAAATCCAGAAAATGAACCGCGACGGCATCAGGCCGGAGTCTCTCAAGTCCGAGCCGGAGCCTGTTGCTCCCGAGTTCGTGACGGCGGTCGGCGACGACAGCATTTCTCGTTTCGACAACATCGGCCGACGCAGGAAAAAGTCCCGTGGCGGGCGCGGAGGCAACGTCGGCCAGAACGGCAATGCCCAGAACGGCGGCAATCCGAACGGCGGCAACCGCAGCGGCAACGGACGGAATGACGGGCAGCGCGGCGGACGCGGTGGCAACGGCGGCCGTAACAGGAACCGGGGCAACAATCAGAACCAGAATAAAGAACAGGACGGAAATGGGAAAGGACAAGCTCCGCAAGTTCAGGGAGAATGAGACCTTCTCCTGCCTGCTCCAGCCCTCGGCCGACGATGTCCTTGCGGGGGTGAAGGGCGACGGCGCGGCGGAGAGCGGTTGCGCCGGACAGAACGGTGAGTGCGCGAAGAGGGACGGAACGTTGAAGGACCACCCGATTAAGGGGCATTGGGCCTCCGATTTCTTCGGGAATGACAACCCTATAGTCGTCGAGCTCGGCTGCGGCAAGGGGGAATACACCATAGACCTTGCCCTGCGCAACCCTGCAATAAACTACATCGGCGTTGACATCAAGGGGGCACGGCTGTGGAAGGGCGCGAAGTATGCCGAGGAACATCATCTTCCGAATGTGGCGTTCCTGCGCACGAGAATTGAATTCATTGAGGCTCTTTTCGGAAAGGACGAGATTTCGGAGGTCTGGATTACCTTCGCCGACCCTCAGATTGGGCGGGAGAAGAAGAGGCTGACCTCACCGCTGTTTCTTGAGCGTTACAGGCATTTCCTTAAACCCGGCGGCGTCGTGCATCTCAAGACTGACAGCCGCTGCCTTCACGAGTATTCCCGCGCCATTGCAGAGCAGAACGGTCTTAAGATTCTCGCCTGCGCCACCGACATCTACGGAGCCGACCGCGAGCGCCTTCTCGAAAGCCCGCTCGCCTCTGTCTCCGGAGAGGATGCCGTCAAGGCACTGTTCGAGGTTCAGACCTACTACGAGCAGCAGTACCTCGCGAAGGGCATCGACATCACCTACCTGGCCTTCACCATCGACCACGAGGGCTCCTACCTCAGTCCTATTTGGGATGAGGAATTGTATGAAAGGTGATTTTATAAAGTCAAGGTGAATAGGCCGGAATGGGCGATGCATAAAAGGATGGGATGCAAGGCGGATGGTGAAGATGAATACCGCAGCAACCTGATGGTTGTGAGGATTTCATCAAGACATCCAACGCCGCAGACCGCCTTTTAGGCGCGCCCCATCTCGCGTTTAAGGTCTTTCTCTTTGATTGATTGTCTTTTATCGTACTCCTTCTTGCCTCGCGCGAGGGCTATGAGCAGCTTCGCGTAGCCGTTGTCCGCGATATAGAGTTTCACGGCGACGATTGTGAGACCCTTCTCCTTGACGGCGCGGCTGAGCTTTCCGAGCTCGCGCTTTGTCAGCAGCAGCTTTCTGTCCCGTCTCGGGTCATGCTTGCCCCATGAGCCCCACCAGTAGTCGGCCACGTGCATGTTCTTCACGAACAGTTCCCCGTTGCTGAAATAGCAGAAACTGTCGACGAGCGATGCCTTTCCTGCCCGAATGGACTTGATTTCCGTCCCCGTGAGCACGATGCCGGCCTGGAATGTCTCGATGAACTCAAAGTCAAACGAGGCCCTTCGGTTCTTGATTTCTATGTTGCTTTTCGCCTTTGGCATATCCGTTTTCCTATGTTTTTGTCCGCATTGTGGCCGCCGATGACGCTCCGCCGGCTTCGGACCTGTTGCGTAATAGCCTGCAAATTTATAAATTTGTCCTCAACTGACAAAGCCGCCCGTCGTTTTTTATCGTGGACCTGCGAACATAAATTGCTGATGAAAAAGAGTTTCACCCCCATACCCGAACCCGCGCCGCTTCCTCCGGCCGAGAACATTGACGTCGCTGACATATATAATAAATATATATCCGGCGAAATCGACATAATCTGCGTCATCGGACCCACGGCTTCAGGGAAGACGAAATATGCCGTCGCGCTGGCACGGGAAATCAATCGCCTCGCCGGAAAGGATGTCGCCGAGATAATTTCCGCCGACTCCCGGCAGGTCTATCGCGGAATGGACATCGGCACCGGAAAGGATTTGGCGGAGTATGAGGAAATCCCGTGGCATCTGATGGACATCGTCGATGCCGGGGCGAAATACAACATCTACGAATATCAGCGTGACTTCGAGTCCGCCTACAGGGACATCCGCGCCCGTGGCTGCGTTCCGGTTCTGTGCGGCGGTTCCGGACTCTATGTCGAGGCGGCCACCTGCGGCTACTCCCTTCCGGATGTCCCTGAAAACAAAGAACTTCGTGAGGCAATGGAAAAGCTCCCGACTGAAGAGCTCATCGAGAAACTCGCTGCCCTCAAGCCATTGCACAACAGCACCGACTACGACACTCGCAAGCGCCTTGTCCGCGCCCTCGAAATAGCCGTCTATGAGTCGGAGCACCCCGTAAGCCGCACGGCATATCTCCCTAAGAAGGCATACTACATCGGCACGCTCGTCACCCGCGAGGTCCGCAACGCCCGAATCGACGCCCGCCTTGACGCCCGCCTCCGTGAAGGCATGGTAGAGGAAATCCGCAGCCTTCTCGACGGTGCTCCCGAGCGCATCGACCCGCTGACGGGCAAGACTATCCCCGCCCGCGACCCCATTCCCGCCTCCGACCTCCTCTATTATGGCCTTGAGTACAAGTTCGTCACCCTATACATAGAGGGGGACCTCAGCTACGAAGAGATGAAATCCCGCCTCGCCGTCGCCATCCACCAGTTCGCCAAGCGCCAGATGACATGGTTCAGAGGCATGGAACGCCGTGGCGTCCGCATCCACTGGACGGAAGTTTGATGCATCCCCTTAGTCTCAGCATTTTGTTACAGCTTAAAAGATTTTTTTACGAGCTCCACGCTGTCGAGGATCTCCCAGCCGAAGAACTGGACTTCCTTGCGGGCGCGGACACCGTGGCGGACAATCTCGACCTCGGCGCGGTACGGCTTGCGGCCGACGTGACCGTATGCTGCTGTGGGTTCATAAATCGGGTTCTTCAGGCCGAACTTCTCGATAATCTTCGCCGGGCGCAGGTCGAACAGCTCTCCTATCCTGGCCGCTATGAAAGCGTCGCTGAACGGCTTGCCTTTGTGCCCCGAGCCCTGCACTCCGGCCTCATCGACTGCCGCCGTGCCGTAGCTGTTCACGAAGATGCTGACCGGACGCGCCACGCCGATTGCGTATGAAATCTGGACCAGAAGCTCGTCCGCCACTCCCGCAGCCACGAGGTTCTTCGCTATGTAGCGCGCCGCGTATGCCGCCGAGCGGTCAACCTTTGAAGGATCCTTTCCGGAGAAGGCTCCGCCGCCGTGGGCTCCGCGTCCGCCGTAGGTGTCGACTATAATCTTGCGTCCCGTGAGCCCCGTGTCCCCGTGCGGCCCGCCGATGACGAACTTTCCCGTCGGATTCACATGAAGGATGAAGCCCTGCGGATTCTCGTGCTCGTCAAACACGCCGTGGAACAGCGCGGCTGTGTCCGGATGCAGTTCCCTGAGCATTTCCGGGATGAGAATCTCCTCCACATCCTTGCGTATCTTGGACTGCATGAAGAAATCGTCCGGCAGGAACTCGTCGTGCTGGGTGGAAATCACGATTGTGTGAACCCGCACCGGCCTCCCCGTCTCCCCATCGTATTCTATGGTAAACTGCGACTTCGCGTCCGGCCGGAGATACGGCATCCTCGAGTCCTTCTCCCTGCGTATCCTCGCGAGCACCCGGAGCGCGAGATGGGAGAGGTAGAGCGGGAGCGGCATGTAGTCTTCGGTTTCTCTGTTGGCATACCCGAACATCATTCCCTGATCTCCGGCTCCCTGCGCGTCGGCCTCGTCCTCCACGTCTCTGTCCTTGCCGACAACCCCCCTGTTTATGTCCGCCGACTGCTCATGCAGGGTGCTCATCACTCCGCAGGAATTGCCGTCGAAGCGGTAGTCGGCCTTGTTGTAGCCGATGCGGTTCACGGTCTTCCGCACAACCTTCTGGATGTCAACATATGCGTCCTCCGAGCGGACCTCTCCGCCCACAATCACAAGCCCCGTCGAGCAGAAGGTCTCGCAGGCAACCTTGGCCTCCGGGTCCTGCCGGAGAAACTCGTCGAGTATCGCGTCTGAAATCTGGTCCGAAACCTTGTCCGGATGTCCCTCGGAAACCGACTCCGAAGTAAATAGATAATTATTATTCATAATGTCATAGCATATTGTTTTTATTCAATAAAAGGATGCAGTGCAAGGCTTGCGACGAAATCCAAACCGGAGCAACCTTATGGTTGTGAGGATTTGGGTGAGGAAGCATAACGCAGCAATGCGCCTTTTTTGGATAAAAATAAAACTCCACATATTTTTGACATTCTCAAAATATGCAGAGCCGCTATAAAAACACACTGTCGGGTCACCTGTGACCTTCATCACATTTTAGCATTTTTTCGAGTGGTTGCAAGCAGACAAATCTCTCCACATATTTCGTATTTCCCTTCGTTTCCGAATGGGAGTGCAAAGGTACGCAAAAATTTATGATTCCAAAGAAAAAATCGTAAAAAGCGACAAATTTTCAAAATATCGCGATATAATTTCTTAAAGTCACGATTCTGATATACATTTGCGCGACAAAACCAAAACATTTTTTATTAATTCAACCCTTATGAGACAAACAATCAAATGTTTTCTGACTGCCTTGGCAGCGGTTCTTTTGGGTGTGACCTCTTTCGCTCAGGTCACGACATCAAGTCTTAACGGTCGTGTTGCAGATGAGAACGGTGAAGCCGTAATAGGCGCCGCCGTCGTCGCGACGCACACTGAATCAGGAACTCAGTATGCAGCCGTTACAAACAATCAGGGCCGTTTCGTAATCAACGGTATGCGTGCCGGCGGCCCTTACTCTGTAGAGGTGTCATGCCTCGGTTATCAGACCGTCACCTACACTGACATCATCCTCCGGCTTGCCGAGGCCTACAACCTCAGCGTCTCCCTTAAGGAAGACAAGCAGATGCTCAGCGAGGCCATTGTGATTGCCGCTTCCGCGTCAAAGTTCTCCGCAGAGAAGACAGGCGCGGCGACAAACATCTCCAACAAGCAGATGGATGCGCTTCCTACGGTCAGCAGAAGCATTACGGACATAACCAAACTCTCGCCTTACGGCGGCAACGGAATGAGCTTCGCCGGAGCTGACGGCCGTACCGCAAACTTCACGGTCGATGGCGCGGATTTCAACAATAACTTCGGACTTTCGTCCAATCTTCCGGGCGGCGGCTCTCCTATCTCAATCGACGCGATTGAGGAGGTTCAGGTCGTCATCTCTCCTTTTGACGTGCGCCAGAACAACTTCATCGGCGGCGGCGTGAACGCAATCACCAAGTCCGGCACCAACACCTTCAAGGGTTCAGCCTATGTCTATCACCGCAACGAGAACATGCGCGGCAATCAGGTTAACCATCAGGATGTGGCAGGCGCGAGGGACAAGGACAGGACGACCACCTACGGCGCGACCTTCGGCGGCCCTATCGTGAAGAACAAGCTCTTCTTCTTCGCCAACTTCGAATATACCCAGACACCTAAGGTCGTGAACCGCTGGCGGCCTTCAACCGACGGCGTGGCTAACGAGGACGCCTACATTTCAAGGACGAGCGTCGCTCAGATGGAACAGGTCTCAAAGTACCTCAAGGACAAATACGGCTATGACACCGGCTCCGCCACTGATTTCCCGGCCGAGGCAAGCAATATGAAGGTTCTCGCCCGTCTCGACTGGAACATCACGAGGAACCACCGTCTTGCGGTCCGCTACAACTACACGCTTGACAGGAACTGGATTCCGACGAACGGCTCATCTTCAAACTGCGGCAAGCGTGCCACGAAGGACCGTCTCTCCCAGTATTCCATGGCTTTTGCAAATTCAATCTATTCGAAGGACAATAAGGTACACACGGTTTCCGTGGATTTGAACAGCAAGATTACTGACCGGATTTCCAACCAGTTCCTCGCCACGTTCTCTCAGCTCGACGAGGTGCGCGGCTCCAATTCCGAGAAATTCCCGTTCATCGACATCCTTGACGGGACAGGTACGTTCACGCCTCTCATGTCTGCGGGATATGAACTCTTCACTTGGAACAACGGCGTTCACAACCAGGTTTTCACAATCAAGGATGACGTTACCTACTATGCCGGAACACATAAGGTTACTGCCGGTCTGAGCTACGAATATCAGATGGCCGACAACTCCTACATGAGAAACGGAACGGGTTACTACCGCTACAACAGCCTTCAGGATTTCCTCAGCGGGGACACTCCTGAGACCGTTGCCCTCACCTATGGCTACGACGGCGAGGAGAATCCGGCGGCAAGGGTACGCTATTCCAAGGTTGCTCTCTACGGACAGGACGAGTGGAATCCGACCGAGAACTTCAAGCTCACCTACGGTCTCCGTCTTGAGAGCATCATCTTCAACAACAAGGATCTGATGAGGAATCAGGCCATCTATGACATAGACTACAACGGCAGGCACATCGACACCGGCAAGTGGCCTACCACCAAGGTTCAGGTTTCACCGAGAGTCGGTTTCAGCTGGGACATCTTCGGAAACAACAGCCTCAAGTTCCGTGGCGGCACGGGACTGTTCAGCGGCCGTCTGCCTCTTGTCTTCTTCACCAATATGCCGACGAACTCCGGAATGGTTCAGAACGTCGCTTCCATTACGACGACTTACGACGACCAGAACAATGCCACTCCGGATCCGCTTCTTGAAAACTTCAAGGGAGACATGATTACAAATGTCGCCGACCTTCTCAAGAAGATGAACGAACTTGACCCTAAGAGGTTCCCTACCACGATCACTCCGGAGGACGGCGTGGCTCCGTCCGCCGTTCAGGCTGTGGATCCCAAGTTCAGGATGCCTCAGGTCTGGAAGACTTCCGTCGCTCTCGACTACAACTTCCCGACCTCGTTCCCTATGAGCATCGGCGGCGAGTTCATCTTCAACAAGACGGTGAACGCGGTCTGCCTCACGGACTACAACGTGAAGCCTGTCGAGGGATTCGCGAGGTTCAACGGGCCGGACAACCGTCCTGTCTATCCGTCCGATTTCCGCTACACCAAGACAAATGCGTTCGTGCTCACAAACACGAACAAGGGCTACGGCTATTCCGCAAACGTGACTTTCAACATCAGCCCGGTTCGCGGACTTGACATCACAGCTTCATACACACACCTTGTTTCAAAGGAACTTACCGGAATGCCGGGGTCTGACGCGTCTTCCGCCTTCACCTACATCCCTACGGTCAACGGGCCGAACTACACGACGCTCCACAACTCCACTTACGTGACTCCGGACCGCGCCTTCGTGAACCTCTCCTACAGGGACAGGTCCGACAATACTTTCGGAATCTTCTATGAGGCATGGAGGGGCGGCTACAACTACTCCTACATCCTTGAAAATGACATGAACGGAGACAACTACAGTTACGATTCGATTTACATCCCGACTGACGAACAGGTTGCAAACAACGAGTTCCGCTTCGTGTCCGAGGACGACCGCGACCGCTTTATGGCCTATGTCCACAAGGACAAGTACCTCAGCAAGCATCAGGGCGAATATGCCGAGGCCTACAGCGTATATTCTCCTTGGGTTCACAGGATTGACTTCCACTACGCCCATGACTTTAAGATTAAGGTCGGAAAGTCAGTGAACACTCTCCAGCTCAACTTCGACATCAAGAACATAGCCAACATCTTCAACTCAAGGTACGGCGTGATGAAGCAGATGAACACGGATTATGCAAACGCTTCGAGAAGTACTGCCAGCATCCTCAAATATACGGGCGTGGATTCAGAAGGGTATCCGGTATATTCAACTCCTGAGGCTGTCAGCGGAAGCACACAGATATGGAATCCGGTTGTCTCAATCGGCCAGTGCTGGTACGCTCAGGTGGGAATCAAATATATGTTTAACTAATTCCAAATCCGATTAAGATGAAACCAAGATATTTTTTGACATTTGTCCTTTCCTGCCTGTTGCTGGCAGTCGGATGTCAGAAGGACAAGCCTGCGGAGACGCTGTCAAGCATAAAGCTCTCCGAATCCTATGTCGCGCTTCCAACCGCCGGAGGAAGCGTTGAAATCACGGTCACCGCTGCGGCTGACTGGAAACTCACTTCATGCTCGCGCTGGATTACCCCTTCAGTCAAGGAAGGCGCGGCCGGCGACACCAAGGTTTCTTTCTCTGTTCTTGAGACGTTCAAGTCGCGCACGGGCGAGGCGAAGATTGTCTGCGGAGACGACACTCAGTACATCAAGTTCAATCAGTATTTTGCCGAGGCTTCCGGAGACCATGTCTATCACCGGGTCGATAAGGTGACTCCTGGCAAAGCCTACCTCATCGTCTATTACAATGAGGAAAAGGGCGGCTATCTCGCGCAGACTCCTAACACCGACGGCTCGTCGTCCTACTCCTATCAGGCCGTGAGGGTCGTCACTTCCGCAATGTCGGACGAGAACAAGACCATAACGCTCAAGGATCAGGACAATTCCTTCATCTTTGCGGCAGACAAGGACGGGTTCAAGGTTAAGCAGCTGGCCGACGGACGCTACCTCTACAAGAGCGGCTCCTATGCCTCGTTCAATGTTACGGATGATGACAAGACGGCCAACGCCTGGACTGTAAGCTTTACTGAGGACGGTCACGCGAAAATCGAGAAGGGCGGTACATGGTTCGAGTTCGCTCCGAGCTACGGCACCTGCCAGCTCGGCACAACTGAGAATCTCCCTTACCTCTATGAGGATGAGCAGGAGCCGAGGGCGGACGAACTTAAGTGGAATCCTGTGACGCTTTCCAAGGTGACGGCAACAACAGCTTCCGTTTCCGCTTCCTACAATTATGGCGGCATCGAACCTCTTGACGGGGCCGGATTCATTCTCCGCAAGGGCAAGGCTTCGCAGAAGATTGCGCTCACCGTTCCTGAGGACGGCAAACTCTCTTTCGATTTCACTGAAGGCACTGAAGAAGGCGCAGTCGCTCTTGAGCCTGCGACCGCATACAGCATCGCGGCATACCTTGACTACGAGGGGTCTGTTCATGAATCCGGGTCTGTGGAATTCACGACTTACGGAGAAGGTGAGGTGAAGACCGTTACCATCGCTGAACTCGCGAAGTTCATTGCCGACAACAATGCCGAGAAGAGCCTCAGCCTTGCGGGAACTTATGCGGAAGGAATCGTTACAGCCGTAAACGGCAGCAACCAGAATCTCTTCAAGAGCATGACTGTGGAGGATGGAAAGGGCGAGCCGGGCACGGGAGTTCTTTTCAACGGCAATGACTTCAAGACTGGCTTTGCCATCGGCGACAAGATTAGGATTCATCTTCTCGATGCTGCCTGCACGGTTTATAACGGGCAATATCAGATCACTGATGCCACGACTGAGAAACTTGCTGAAGGAGCTGAGTTCACGACTCCTGTGGTTGAAGCCGGCAAGCTTGTCGACTATGCCGGAATGTATGTGACCGTGAAGGACGTGACCCCGGACGGCGTCTCCGCCGGTACAGTTTGGAACGACGGAAAGTCAAGCAACGCCACGGTTGGTTTCAAGGCCGTAGAGGGAGAAGCCAAGTTCACGGTGAGCACCTACAAGACCTGCCCGTGGTCCGGTGATTTCATCGGTTCCACTGCAAAGGGCAACATCTCCGGCGTGGTTAAGTCCAACAACGGCAAGCCGGTTCTCTATCCGAACAAGGCCGAGGACGTCGCCGCCTTCGCCAACACCGAAGACCCTGTCATCACCAAGGTTAATCCTGCCGAGCTCACCTGGAAGGGCGACGAGACCGGAGCCAAGACAATCACTGTTGAGGGAACGAAAATCGAGGCGGTTTTCGTCTATACGAAATCAACTCACTTCGCCGCAACCGTTGAGGGCCTGAAGGTGTCAGTGAAACCGGTTTCTGCGAACACTTCGGATACTGACGCCATTACCGGAACTCTCGTGATTTCAGTGCCGGGCGGCAACAGCGTCGAGGTCGCTCTTACTCATGAAAGAAAGGCGAAGGTTTATTTCGAGGAATCATTTGCAACTCAAGGCAAGTTTACGATTGAGAATACTTCTCTCAGTTCAGGTTTGTCTTATGTTTGGAAAGCGGATACAAGCAACAAATATATGAAGGCTTCCGCATATGTTTCTGGCTCCAACAAGGCGGCTGAGGCACTTCTTGTTTCTCCTGAAATAGATCTCGCCGGGGCAAAGAGTACAGTGTTGATGTTCACGCACGCGCTTAACTTTGTAAAGGTTGGCGACAAGGAAGATTATGTCACTGTGCTTGCAAGAAAGGTCGGCGACGAGAACTGGACACCTCTGACGATTGAAACATATCCGGACGGAAGCTCTTGGACATTTGTGGATACAAGCGTTGATTTGAGCGCCTTTGACGGCAGCAAGATTCAGATTGCATTCAAGTATGTCAGCACCACGTCATGCGCCCCTACATGGGAAGTTAAGAATGTGAAGATAATCTCGTAAGCTCATCTTCCTCCAAGTCACAGCGACGGCGACCGGAATCCCGGCCGCCGTCCTTTGTTTCATTTCCACAAAAAGATTATTAACTTTGCAACCTTTACACGTTAATACCAAATGGAAAAGATGACAAGATTACTGAGAGACAGCAAGGGAACGAGATGGATGATTCTGATACTCGTTTCACTGGTGATGTTCGCGGCATATGTCGCTTCGGACAACATCTTCGCCGTGGAGACGACCCTTACTCAGCCAGTGGCTGAAGGCGGGGCATACGGCATACTTGACAGTGAATACAGCTCGCTTGCGGGCGCGTACTCCATATTTAACGTTTATCTGCTCATGCTCATCTTCGGGGGAATCATCCTTGACAGGATGGGTATCCGCTTCACTGGAATCATGTCCACCGCGCTGATGGTGATTGGAGTGGGAATGATGACATGGACATTCTTCGACCTCAGGGCAGAAGTCGCAGCAGGAGCGGATATGGGCATGGTTAATTTTCTCGGGGACAAGTTGAGGAAGCCGGTTCTTCCGGCCGTGATAGGAATGGGGATATACGGAGTCGGCGCCGAGATTGCCGGGATTACGGTGACGAAGATTATCGCGAAATGGTTCGTGGGATATGAAATGGCTCTTGCCATGGGACTGCAGCTTTCCCTCGCGAGACTCGGAACCGGACTGGCGTACGGCGCGACTCCGGCTGTCGTGAAGATGTGCAGCGGAAATGTTGGTATTGCCGTGATTATCGGGCTCGTGCTTCTTATGCTCGGATTTGTGCTCTATCTCGTCTATTGCATTTATGACCGAAGGCTCGATAAGCAGATTGCTCTGGCCGGAGGCTCATGCGGTTCGGCCGGAGACGAGGAGGAAAAGTTCAATGTCCATGATGTCCTTGCCGTCATAAAGAATCCGGCATTCTGGATGATAGCGTTCCTATGCCTCCTTTTCTATGCTGCGGTCAATCCGTTTCTGAAGTACTCTACCGGCATGATGGTCAACAAGTTCGGCATAAGCGAACACCTTGCCGGGATGTTTCCGATGATTCTGCCTATGGGCTGCATCGTGCTCAGCCCGATATTCGGCGGCATATACGACAAGAAAGGACATGGGGCGGATCTTATGATTCTCGGCGCGGGGCTTATCGCGGCGGTACATCTGTGCTTTGCCCTTCTTCCCGGCAGCGCCAGTCCGGTTTTCCCTATTATACTTATGGTCTGCCTCGGAATCGGATTCTCCCTGCTTCCTGCGGCGATGTGGCCTTCCGTTGCGAAGATTATTCCCGCGAGGCAGCTCGGGACCGCAATGGCACTCACGTTCTACATCCAGAATATAGGCTTCATAGTCGTGCCGAAGGCAATCCGTGCAATCCAAGGCTCGACAGACGGATATTTCTGGTTCTCGATTTTCTTCATGGGGCTTGGCGTGTGCGCTATTCTGCTTTCTCTCGGCATCAAACTGCTTGACAAGAAAAAACACTACAGGCTTCAGGAGCCGAATATTCAGTAAGTCAAGCTTATGTCAATCCTTGATGGCATAAATTCTCCGGCGGACATAAAAAATCTTTCAGTCCCTCAGCTCGAACAGCTCTGTTCCGAGGTCAGGGACTATATGATAGAGTGCTGTTCCGTGAATCCGGGGCATCTCGGCTCAAGCCTCGGCGCAGTGGAACTCATCGTCGGGCTTCATAAGGTCTATGACACCCCTCACGACAAGATTGTCTTCGACGTGGGGCATCAGGCATACGCCCACAAGATTCTGACCGGAAGGCGCGAGGCATTCCGCAGCAACCGCCGGAAAGACGGCATCAGCGGATTCCCTAAGATGGACGAGAGTACTTACGACGCTTTCGGGGTGGGACATTCCTCGACTTCGATTTCCGCCGCTCTCGGGCTTGCCGTCGCGGCACGGCTCCGGGGGAGTGACGAGAAGATTGTCGCGGTAATCGGTGACGGGGCGTTGACTGGAGGGCTTGCCTACGAGGGGCTGAACAATGCCGGCGCGAGCAAGGCCGACCTTCTGGTGATTGTGAATGACAACAATTTCTCCATTGACCGGAATCTCGGCGCTATGCACGAACATCTCCTGCACCTGACGACCAACGCGACATACAACCGCATCAAGACTCACCTCTGGAACGCGATAGGGGAGAACGGGCTGCGCGAGACCCTCAGGAACTGGACGTCGAACGCGAAGCATTCCATAATCAAAGGTTCGGGCGGCGACGTGTTCGAGTCCCTGGGCTTCCGCTATTTCGGCCCCATTGACGGCAACGACATGGATCAGGTCGTCACGACCCTTCAGAAAATCCGTAACCTCGGAGGTCCCCGTGTCCTTCACATAATAACCAAGAAGGGCAAGGGGTATGCCCCGGCGGAGAGGCAGCAGGCCATCTGGCACGCGCCCGGAATGTTTGACCCTGAGACGGGCGAGCGCGTCCCGAGCGGGGGAGGGGCGAGCCGCTATCAGGATGTCTTCGGCGCGACGCTCCTCGACCTTGCCGAGAGGAATCCCAAGATTGTCGGCATCACGCCGGCCATGGCTTCCGGCTGCGGGATGAACCTGCTGGCCGCGAAGATGCCGGAGCGCTTCTTCGACGTAGGAATCGCGGAGGAGCACGCCGTAACCTTCTCCGCAGGCCTTGCCGCCGGCGGTCTCCGTCCTTTCTGCAACATCTACTCGTCCTTCTCACAGCGCGCCTATGACCAGATTATCCATGACGTGGCTCTCCAGAACCTGCCTGTCGTGATCTGTCTCGACCGCGCCGGCCTTGTCGGCGAGGACGGAGCCACTCACAACGGTTGCTATGACATCGCGGCCTACCGCTCCGTCCCGAATGCCGTGATAGCCGTTCCCGCAGATGAGGTCGAACTGAAGAACATGATGTTCACGGCTTCCTGCCATTCCGGCGGCCCGTTCATCATCCGCTATCCTCGCGGCTGCGGGGAGAATGCTCCGTGGAAGAGCTGCGGGTATGAAATTCTGGAACCGGGCCATGGCGCGCGCGTCATTGAGGGACGCGAAATCGCCGTGATTGCCGCCGGACCTTCGGCATACAGGGCGAAGGAGGCAATCGGAAGGTTCTCCGAGGCGAGGGGGTATTCCCCGTCCCTATATAATCTAAGGTATGTGAAGCCGCTCGACACGGATCTTCTGGGAGCGGCCTGCGCGGGACATCGCGTGATTGTCACGGTTGAGGACGGATGCGTCGCCGGAGGACTGTTCGGCGCCGTTTCGGAGTATGTGGCGGAGAACGGTCTTGACATCCGGGTTCACGGGGCAGGAGTCCCGGACGAGTTCATCCCGCAGGCGAGCCAGACCGAGCAGCGGGAGATGTGCGGCCTTTCTTCCGGACGGATTCTTGAGACACTGTTGTCTCTGGCTTCGGAACTTGAGGGCGAGAGAGGCGATTCTGATAATTTTTGAATGAAAAAGACCAAAAAGTTTTGGAGAATAAGAATTATTGCCTATCTTTGCAATCCCTTTCGGGAAAACAGGCCTTTGCCGATGTAGCTCAGTTGGCTAGAGCACGTGATTTGTAATCTCGGGGTCGTGGGTTCGACTCCCTCCATCGGCTCAAACTTCATAGTTTTGAAGTTCTGAGAGGAGCTTGACATATTGGGAGAATACCAGAGTGGCCAAATGGGGCAGACTGTAAATCTGCTGGTTTATACCTTCGGTGGTTCGAATCCATCTTCTCCCACAAAGGAGAGTCTTAGAGGCTCTTTTTTGTTAGACATACGGTTAAAAGCGGAAGTAGCTCAGTTGGTAGAGCATTAGCCTTCCAAGCTAAGGGTCGCGGGTTCGAACCTCGTCTTCCGCTCAAAACTACGCCAGTGTAGCTCAGGGGTAGAGCGCTTCCTTGGTAAGGAAGAGGTCGAGAGTTCAATTCTCTCCACCGGCTCTGCTTTTTTCGTGTATATTATTGCATAATACTTTTAAAAACACATACAAGTATGGCTAAAGAAACCTTTAAAAGAGACAAACCCCACGTTAACATTGGTACGATCGGCCATGTTGACCACGGTAAGACCACTTTGACGGCGGCTATCACTACCGTCCTCGCAAAGAAGGGTCTTTCTGAGCTTCGCTCATTTGACTCCATCGACAACGCGCCGGAGGAGAAGGAGCGTGGTATCACAATTAACACCGCTCACGTCGAGTACCAGACAGCAACCCGCCACTACGCGCACGTTGACTGCCCGGGTCACGCCGACTATGTGAAGAACATGGTAACGGGTGCAGCACAGATGGATGGCGCAATCCTCGTAGTTGCCGCAACCGACGGTCCTATGCCTCAGACTCGTGAGCACATCCTTCTCGCACGTCAGGTGAACGTCCCTAAGATTGTCGTTTTCATGAACAAGGTTGACCTTGTTGACGACCCTGAGATGCTTGACCTCGTTGAGATGGAAATCCGTGACCTTCTTTCATTCTACGGATTCGACGGGGACAACGCTCCGGTTATCCGCGGTTCCGCGCTCGGTGCACTCAACGGTGACCCGAAGTACGAGGAGAAGATCATGGAACTTATGGACGCTGTTGACACGTACATTCCTATCCCTCCGCGTGACAACGAGAAGCCGTTCCTTATGCCTATCGAGGACATTTTCTCAATCACAGGTCGTGGTACCGTTGCAACAGGCCGTATCGAGACAGGTGTCGTTCACACAGGTGACGAGGTTGAAATCGTCGGACTTGGCGAAGAGCCTAAGAAGACGGTCATCACCGGTGTTGAGATGTTCCGCAAAATCCTCGACGAGGGTGAGGCAGGTGACAACGTAGGTCTCCTCCTCCGCGGTATCGACAAGAAGGAAATCAAGAGAGGTCAGGTACTTGCAAAGCCGGGTACAATTCACCCTCACGAGAAGTTCCAGGCCGAGATTTACGTCCTCAAGAAAGACGAGGGTGGTCGTCACACTCCGTTCCACAATCACTATCGTCCTCAGTTCTTCCTCCGTACGCTTGACATTACCGGCGAGATTACTCTTCCGGAGGGCGTAGAAGTCGTAATGCCTGGCGATAATGTCACAATCAATGTGGATCTTATCTATCCTGTGGCAATCAACGTAGGTCTCCGTTTCGCAATCCGCGAGGGTGGTCGTACGGTCGGCGCAGGTCAGATTACAAAGATTCTTGACTAATCACTCCTATGACGGGCGCCTCCTCAGGGACGGCACCCGTCTTTTCACAGGGGAATAGAACAAGGGTAGTTCAGCGGTCTCCAAAACCGTCGATGTGGGTTCG
>ERZ808245.480-NODE-480-length-19931-cov-9.975045_pt1 | contig 19931 bp, 18 predicted proteins | sample MGYA00521243_ERZ808245 | MGnify/ENA primary metagenome ERZ808245 (study PRJEB31516, sample SAMN03275576) | gut metagenome | biome: mammalia-associated habitat; material: feces | host: Papio cynocephalus | place: Kenya | collected 2012-07-07 ... | reverse complement strand
TGGGGATACGACAGCTTCCGCCCATGCCAGCTCGACATCATCACCTCGGTGATGCAAGGGCACGACACCCTGGGGTTGATGCCCACGGGTGGCGGCAAGTCGCTGACTTTCCAAGTGCCGGCAATGATTTTGGGGGGCCTTACCGTGGTGGTGACGCCCCTGATTTCGCTAATGAAGGACCAGGTGGACGCCCTCAAAGAACGAGACATACGCGCCGGAGCACTCTACTCGGGACAGACGCCGCGCGAGGCACGCCTCGTCTACGACCGAGCACGTCTGGGCATATTGCGACTACTGTACGTATCGCCCGAACGCCTCGGCTCCGAGACGTTCAGACAGCATTTGCAAGCCTTCGATATACGTCTGATAGTGGTGGACGAAGCACATTGCATATCCCAATGGGGCTACGACTTCCGTCCGTCATATCTCAAAATTGCCGAGCTGCGCACCATTGTTCGGGACGTTCCCGTACTGGCGCTGACAGCCTCGGCCACGCCGCAGGTGCGCCGCGACATTATGGCACGGCTCAACTTCGGCACCGATGCTGCCGAATACACTCTGAGCTTTGCACGCCCCAATATCAGCTTTGTAGTACGGCACATCGAGGACAAAGACGCCAAGCTCTTTGACGTACTCGACCACACCTCCGGTACGGCTATCGTGTATGTGCGCAGCCGCCGACGCACCGTGCAGATAGCCCAGATGCTATGCGAACGCGGCATCAGCGCCGCCGCATATCATGCCGGTATGGATGCCGACGAAAAAACCCGGCGGCAAGAAATGTGGAAATCCTCCAAGACACGCGTCATCGTGGCCACCAATGCCTTCGGGATGGGCATAGACAAGGCCGATGTACGCACGGTTATACACTACGACTTACCCTCCTCGCTCGAAGAATACTATCAGGAAGCCGGACGTGCCGGACGCGACGGTCTGCCGTCATTCGCGGTAGTCATCGCCAAAAACACGGACAAAGGCACGCTGACGCGACGTCTGAGCGAAGCTTTTCCGCCGCGCGAATACATATTGCGTGTCTACGAATTGGCCGGCAACTTCCTCGATGTACCGGTCGGCGGAGGCTACGACAGGGTGTACCCCTTCGACTTCGATAAATTCTGCGAAGTCTACTCGCTGCAACCGGGAGTCACGCGCTCGGCACTGTCCATACTGACACTTGCCGGAGCCATCGAATACCACGACCCGGACTTTGCCAAGGCACGCGCGATGATGACGGTGACGCGCGACGCGCTCTACGGTATGGACATGAGCGACAATGCCGAACGCACGCTCACCGCCTTCCTGCGCAATTACACCGGCAGTTTCGCCGACTACGTATACTTCGACGAAGGAGTACTGGCGCACGACACCGGGCTGGATGCCGAAGCCACCTACCGCGCACTGCTCGAGCTGTCGCGCCGAGATATTCTCAACTACATACCGCGCAGCCTTATACCATACATTTACTACCCAACTTCGCGTGACCTACCCAAGCACGTAGTCATAGGCCGAGATGTCTACGAAGCACGCCGCGATATCATGGCCGCACGCATCGCCGCCATGCGCGCCTTTGTCTTCGACGACAGCCGCTGCCGCGTGCGACAGATGCTCGAATACTTCGGCGAGACACCCTCCTCCGACTGCGGCACCTGCGATGTATGTCGTGCACGCGCCGCCTCATCATCCGCCACATCGCTCCGCGAACGTGCACGAGAGAGGGTGTTACGTGGATGCTCGCGACCCGAGGGCGCCACCGACGCCGAACTCTACGACGGCCAGAGCCCGCAAATGCGCCACGCCATAGCCGATGTCGTCCGCACGCTCACCGCCGATGGCACGCTCGCCCCGGCCGACAGCCGCACCGCCCGCCGCCACCTCCGCCGTTAGGCCCCAAGTTAGAGGACTAAGAGCTCACGTACCCTCTATAATGTTCATGACTACATCTGATTATTAATCACATATAGCGAACTTTCCGGAAATAATAGAGATCGAAGCGACTTTTTAATCTTAAAACTATAAGTATCCCCATTCCCAGAAGGCCTATCAAGTAGGAAATCTACCGTGATTCCTCCTTGCCCCAAGAGGGTGTCAAACTGAGACGTAATCGGATTTTTGGTATGTTCAATCTTTGTACATCGAAAGTACTCTTTCCCGTCTTGCGTTCGAGTTTCGACATCAACCCAAAATGTTTCATGATGTTTAATCAAGAGACGTTCGTGCAGACGGTGCAATGTCCAAGTTACGATGTTATTCACAACGCGATAAGAGCCTCCATCGGCTGGCATTGGGGAAAACTCTACAGCTTCAAGCAATCCCTTGCTTTCGTTTAAATCTAAACCCAATAATTGTCGATTTGGTTTACCGGAACACAATGTTACCTGCAAGGTTTTACTCTTTAAGTCCTTGGGAATATATCCATATCTTTCAACTATTTGGTGTCCACTCTTAAATCGGCTTAATCTCCAATCTGGTGTTTGTGTAAACAGTACATTCCGAACTTTAGCCAATTCTCTATGACTTTTTATTTCAATTCCTTTATAATCCGGAAGTTTGGATGCGTTCATATTAATTCCCAATAGACTTTCAATTGTTCGACCGATACCCGTATCTGCCATAACTTCCGAAGGCCTCCAATCAGTCATTTTTTCTCGTATCAACCCCAAGAGTTCTGTACTTGCAAGATTTTTATCTTTTGAAATTCTATTGATTAAACACTTAAGAGGGGTTTCTAACAATGAGTCACACACTTTCGGCACGTTTACTCTCGTTAAATTGACAACATACAAAACTTGCTCATTGACTATTATAGCAAATATATCATTGGGCTGTAAAAAAGAAACTCCACGAACTTTATTAATCCATATTCTCGGATCTCCTTTTTTCGTCACAGGTCTATATAAGGATGAAAACGTGGGATACTCCGCACATTCATCAACTATATAAGTTCTAACAAGCTTCTTATGCGCCGGGCCTTGCTGTTGCTCCATATAATTATGGACTCCCTTTTCCTTCAGAAATGCACGTACCGGAGCAGTAGCATCCAATATACTTTTCTTTAGCCCAGTTTCAGTGGCTTCTATCGTAGCAAAGTCCACCTGTTTAGAAACGAGAAACTTCGCATTCGAATCCTCGAATGCATTGAACGGACGCATATGTATCATTTTACTTGATATTCTTTAATATTGTATTAGCAATTGCACGAGCCATTAGCGGAGGTACAGCATTTCCGACAAGCGTATATTGAGGTATTTCTTGTTTTCTCTTTAGCCCTCCAGTTTGCCTCTTACCTTGGAACACAAAAGAGTCGTCAAATGATTGCAGCCGAGCCATTTCCCGAACAGTCATCGCTCTATGTGCTGAATAATGTATAAAATCATCCGGCATAGTCACAACCGTCGGGCTTTGTCCTTCCGGATTTAAGACCGTATAATTTCGTTTATTCGAACATAGTCCCTTCTCTTCCAACTCAGATTTACAGTCATTGTCATATGAGCCATACTTTGCAATTATTGATAATCGTTTTTTAACGTCATCACTTTGAGAACTTGTTTGATGATTATATAATACAGGGTCTTCCATAAAAAGATTATCCTCTAAGTCAGACATAGACCGAACATAAAACGGAGTTGCCTCGAACACGAACCGATGGCTCAAACGACCAATCCTTGACCACTCCGAGTATGTATGTGCCAATGGAGTGTCGCTCAACGCCCCCATAGCATCTCGCTTACGAATTAGCGTTTCATATTTCGGAATGATATTACGCTCACCATAATCAGTTTCAGTAACTCCACTATCTATGAAATCCAAGTCACTTATGGCTTCATAGACTGTAACACGTTCTTGCGGTGACACGGTAGGAGTTATGCCATCTATCAGTTTTTGGTCCTTTCTGCAACCAATAAATATTACTCTTTCCCTATTCTGTGGCACTCCATAGTCTGCAGAATTTACTATTATCGGACGCGCCACATCGTATAAACGTATACCTTCAATTTTAGATTTCAGACTATTCTCACAACCCAAAAATTTTGCATAAGGCAACAACGCCTCAAATACCTCATCCAAAGAAGCCGAATATAGCTTTATCATCTGGCGGAACTCGGAGACTTGCAAATCGCATATACCCACAAAGGCTTCAACGTCATCTATGGCCGAGCATATTAGATTTATAATCGTTGCATCATCCATTTGCGAAATGAACATATTCATTCCATTGATAAAAGAGTCGTTATCTACACTGCACGTAGTCTTAAGGTTGACAATAAGCTCTGAAATATTCTTTCTTGTTTCTGTATGACGCAATAGATTCAATCCATGGCGAATAGTGTTTACTTTGGCATCCGACTTACTCAGTCTATAATCTATTTGACGAGTGATATCTTTAAATTGTCCCTCCAAAAATTGGACATACTTATCTCTGCATCCAAAGATGGCGGCATCATCAGCCGTTTCCATCTGTATTTTTGTTAAGATACAGTTTCTAACAAATGTTGATGCTGAAGATGACAACAGCCGTTCAACTTCCATCAGAAAATCAGGAACTTTTTCATCATCAACGATAGACCGAATTTCTTGCATTATCGCATTTTTGAATCTACCCTTATCCTTAGTTAAGAGCCCTTTTACGTTTTCCATTATAAAATATTTGGGTCTTAGAGCCTTAATCACTTTTAGATAATGCAAAAATAGATTGTCTCGTTTATCAAATTGGCTACGCCGACCAGAGAGGCTAAACGACTGACAACTTGGGCCACCAGTAACGACATCTATCTTATTCCTTCCTATTCTTGAAATAAGAGTTTTAAGAAAGTCCTTACTCATAATATCCATAGTTAAGAACTTCGTTTTCAGCCCAAGTTGGCGGTTATATCGCACTGTATGGGTCAGTTCACAATTCTCATTAATGTCACTTGCCAACAAAAAATCAAAATACTTATCATCTGTATACGCTTGAAGGAAACCCTCGCTAATGCCACCGGCGCCAGCAAAAAGGTCTATAAAAGTAACTGAGGTTCTTCCTTTCAAGAATTCTTTTTTCTCTGCCATAGTCTTATTAATGAGTAGTACGCAATTTGAGTACAAAAATACAAACTTTTTCCGGGACACAAGCAAATGTTTGTATCCCTTTTTCCCGTAATAATGCATCAAACTATAGTCACAATACATAAAAACAACTTATCTGCAGAGATTATGGTTTTGTTGGGAATATGACTATTCTTAGATAATCTATTCCCTCCACATTTGCTTTACCATTAAAAATTACGATAGATATTCATCTGCGTAGCGGGGTAAAACGGCGCACTTTCGCACTTTCGAGCCGAAAATACACATTATATATAGATTTTTGGGGCTGTTGGCAAAAAAATAACTAACTTTGCCGACCGAAAAGCCGGGACGGGTGGCCGCTCCGGCTCCGAACATATTCACGAATAATCACCGATTATATCAATACGACATGTTGAAAAATCTCGTCATAGTCGAGTCTCCCGCCAAGGCAAAGACCATCGAAAAGTTCTTAGGCAACGACTATAAGGTCATGTCCAGCTACGGACATATCCGCGACCTGAAGAAGCATAGTTTCAGCATCGATGTCGACAAAGGGTTTGAGCCCATCTACGAAATTCCGGAAGACAAGAAGAATCTCGTAGGCGAATTGCGCCGCGCCGCCAAGGAGGCACAAACCGTGTGGTTGGCATCTGATGAAGACCGCGAAGGAGAAGCCATAGCATGGCATTTGAGCGAAGTCTTGGGCCTCGACCCCAAGACCACACGACGCATAGTGTTCCACGAAATCACCAAGGGCGCCATACTTGATGCCATCAAGCATCCGCGTACCATAGACATGAACCTCGTGGATGCACAGCAGGCACGCCGCGTACTCGACCGCGTCGTCGGCTTCGAGCTCTCGCCCGTGCTGTGGCGCAAAATCAAACCCGGACTCTCGGCCGGCCGCGTCCAAAGCGTAGCCGTACGCCTTATCGTCGAGCGCGAGCAGGAAATCAAGGCCTTTACCCCCGACCGCTACTTCCGCCTCACCGGCATCTTTGCCACCGCCGGCGGCGCACACTTTCGTGCCGAGCTCGCCCGACGTTTAGACGATGAAAACGAGGCTCGCAACCTACTCCAAGGCTGCGCTCACACATCCTACTCGGTCACCGGCGTTGATGTACATCCGCTGAAAAAGTCTCCGGCAGCGCCTTTCACCACCTCTACGCTCCAGCAGGAAGCCTCGCGCAAGCTCGGAATGACCGTTGCCCAGACTATGATGGTTGCCCAAAAGCTTTACGAGAACGGACTCATCACCTACATGCGTACCGACTCGCTCAATCTCTCGCAAGTGGCATTGGAGGCTATTGCGCAGGAAATCACCGCATCCCACGGCAAGGAATACCTCAAGCAGCGCCATTACCACACCAGCAGCAAGGGCGCTCAGGAGGCTCACGAAGCAATACGTCCCACTTATATCGACCGCCACAGCATCGAAGGCACCGCACAGGAACGCCGCCTCTACGACCTGATATGGAAACGCACAGTGGCGTCACAAATGGCTGACGCACAAATCGAAAAGACCATCGTAGACATCACACCGGCCGGCAGCACCGAACGCTTTACCGCCTCGGGCGAAGTCGTCAAGTTCGATGGATTTCTCAAAGTATACATCGAAGGACACGACGACAGCATCGACAACGCCGAAGGCACCGATATGCTCCCGGCAATGGCCATAGGCGACAGCGTCACAGGCGAAAGTCTCACTGCCACAGAGCGGTACACCCAGCAGCCGCCGCGATATACAGAGGCGTCTTTGGTCAAAAAAATGGAGGAACTCGGCATCGGACGTCCCTCAACATACGCGCCCACCATATCCACCATTCAGGCACGCGATTACGTCACCAAAGGAGAGAGCGCCGGAGCACAGCGCGACATCAAGACCTTGACTATGGATGCCGATGGCAAAATCAGTGAAGCCACTCATACCGAGACATACGGTGCGGACAAAGGCAAGCTAATGCCCACCGATATCGGAGTGGTTGTCAACAGCTTCCTGACCATGTACTTCCCCAATATTCTTGACTACAACTTCACTGCCGGAATTGAGGAGAAATTTGACGCCATAGCCGCCGGTAAATTAAAATGGAACAGCCAGATGGAGACATTCTACGACAAGTTCCATCCCGAAGTCGAGAAGGTTATGGATATGCGACTGGAGCACAAAGTAGGCGAGCGTCAATTAGGCACCGACCCGGCCACCGGCGAGCCGGTAAGCGTCAAGATCGGCCGCTTCGGCCCTCTGGTACAGATAGGTAGCAATGACAGCGACACCAAGCCTCGCTTTGCATCACTACTCAAAGGCCAAAGCCTCGAGACTATAACGCTGGACGAAGCACTGCATTTGTTCGACTTCCCGCGCATACTGGGCACCTTCGAAGACAAGGACGTCAGCGTGGGCATAGGCCGCTTCGGCCCGTACGTACGCCACGACAACAAGTACGTATCCATACCCAAGGACGAGGCTCCGGCCGCCGTCACGCTCGACCGCGCCATCGAACTTATCGAAGCCAAGCGCGCCGAAGACGCCAACCGTGTACTGCGCACCTTCGACCAAGAGCCCGAGCTGCAAATACTGCGCGGACGCTTCGGCCCCTACATTGCTTACAAGGGTACCAACTACAAGCTGGCGCGCGGAACGACACCCGAAGCGGCAGCCGAATTGACCCTCGAGCAGGCCATGGAAGTAGTCAATACACCTGCGGCCGCGCCCAAGCGCACCGCTCGACGCGCCGCCACAGCCGCCGCAACAACTCGTCGTACCACCACCCGTAAAAAGACAGCGAAATGAGCCGCAACAAACCTCAGGCATACAAGCCCGGCACACACACCGGACACGGGCACATGCGACAAGACAACATCTCTGAACTGTCCAACACCTCGGATCAGGCGATACCGCTGCTCGAATTCCTGCGGGCCAACCTGCCGCAACTGTCCCGCACCGCCGTCAAGGCGCTGCTCAAGTACGATCAAATACGGCTGGAAGGCATCGTCACCAACCAATTTGACACACCGGTAGCACCGGGACAGACGGTGAGTATCAACTTCACGCGCCCGTGGCAGACGCTGTCTAATCCGCGCCTGCGCATAGTCTACGAAGACGACGATATCATCGTGGTAAACAAAGGATACGGGCTGCTCAGCGTCGGGACGGACAACAAAAAAGAAGGCACCGCCTACTCGATACTGCGCGACTACCTCAAAAGACTCAATCCCGCCAATAAACTTTTTATCGTCCACCGACTGGACCAGCACACTTCGGGCTTGATGCTCTTTGCCAAGAATATCAAGGCCAAAGATGCTATGCAGCACAACTGGAACAATATGGTGCTGGACCGCCGCTACGCCGCCATCGTCGAAGGCTGTCCCGAGCCGCCCGAAGGCGTGTACCGCAGCCGTCTGCTGGAAAACTCACAGCACCTGATGTACAGCACCGACGACCCCAAAGGACTGGAAGCCGTAACCCGCTACAAGGTACTCAAAAGCCGCAACGGATACTCACTGGTGGACGTCAGCCTTGACACCGGACGCAAAAACCAGATACGTGTACATATGCACGATATGGGTACGCCCATAGCCGGCGATCGCCGTTACGGTGCCAAGACCTCGCCCATACGCCGTCTGGCGCTACATGCCCGCACACTGCGCTTTGTTCATCCGGTGACGCGCAAGGATATGAATTTCAGCATACCGCTGCCGGCTTCTTTCAACAGCCTTGTGTAAAGACACAGCCGACTGTTTGATTACAGTCCACCATTCTATTACAATCTCCCCCCCCCGACAAAAAACCGACATACCGTGCAACGCCTCAATATCTTACTAAACCGGGATTCCATCAATGCCGTATCCTTTGACCCGGCAGTCGAAGAATCGCTGCATCGCGTCACCGTCTCACTGACGCCCGCAGCCACCTATGTCAAGTCCGTTGAGGACGCCATATACACACGTCCCGAACTTACGGACGATTACGATGCCATAGACGTGTACATCGATACGGAACGATACACTATGGTGCCGCGTTCTGTGGCCGAAGACACCACCGCCATGCGCGACATCGCCGACAGCCTGTACCCCTCCGAGCGTCTTAACGTTGTATGCACCTGCGCCGAAGTGCCGCCATTCCACGGAGACGATGGCGGCGAGGCCTTCGCAGCGATGTTTATATCGCCGGCACTTGAAGGCTTTCTGCGCCGCACCTTTGTACAAGCACGCATTATGCACCGCATGGTGCCGCTGACCCGCTATTTCGAAGCATGCGGACGACTGCTGGGAAATGCCGGTAAGATGCACATACACCGACGCGCCGATGCCGTAGACATCATAGCATTTGACGGTAAGGGCCTCACTATGGCCAACACCTTTGTCACCGCCGGCGGCGATGATGACGCCGTATATTACGCACTGGCCGCCGCCAAAGACCTGGGCTTCGATGCCGACAACGACCGTATGATGTGCAGCGGCGAGGCTCCATTGCGCGACCGTCTGATGGCACGGCTCAAGCCGTATGTAAATTTCGTAATGCCGGTGATATTCCCCACCACAGCGTTACACTTGGGTGCCGAGGCGGCACAAGTACCATTCGAACTGCTAAGCCTGACACTATGCGAATAATCTCCGGAAAATACGGACGGCGCCGCTTCACCGTACCCGGCGGTATCGTTGCCCGCCCTACCACGGATATGGCACGCGAAAATCTCTTCAATATTCTGCGCGGCATCGCGGACATCGAAGACGCCGATACGCTGGACCTCTTTGCCGGGACAGGCGCCATCACCTTTGAGATGTTGAGCCGCGGCGCCGCACACGCCACCGCCGTCGAGAAAGCTGCACCGCAAACACGCTTCATCAACGATGTTGCCCGCCAGCTCGGATGCACACACGATATTACCATCGTGCGTGGCGATGCGTTGCGCTTCATAGACACAGCGCCCACGTCCTACGATATCATCTTTGCCGACCCGCCCTACAATCTCCCCGGCTTCGGAGACATCCCGACCAGAGTACTCTCAAGCCGGTTGCTGCATCCGGGCAGCCTGTTCATCATTGAACACTCGGACAAGTACGACTTTTCCGCACTGCCGCACTTCACCGACCATCGGGTCTATGGGGCTGTCAATTTTTCGTTTTTCAGCATACCTGCCGCCGGCGACGACACGCCCGCGGATTAAATAGACATAATTATGAAATTCTTTTCTGAATTCAAGGAATTTGCCATCAAAGGCAATGTAGTGGACATGGCCGTCGGCGTCATCATCGGCGCCGCCTTCGGCAAAATCGTCACCTCACTGGTCAACGACATCATCATGCCCGTCATCGGCGTGCTCACCGGCGGCGTCAATTTCAGCGACTATAAATTCGTCATCAAAGATGCCGTCACCCAAGGCGAAGAAGTCATCCCCGAGGTGGCCATCACCTGGGGCGCATTCGTGCAAACCATCGTCGACTTCCTCATCGTAGCCTTCTGCATATTCATCGCCATCAAGGTCATCAACCGCCTGCGCCGTCAGAAGGAACAAGCCGAAGAAACAGCTGCCGCACCCGCCGGACCTACGCAGGAACAACTGCTCACCGAGATACGCGACCTGCTGGCCAAACAGAACAAGCAATGACCTGCCGCGGCGGACAGCCCCTGTTCCTTGTGGGCTTTATGGGATGCGGCAAAACCACTCTGGGGCAGGCTCTGGCAACGTTCCTGGGCATACCTTTTGCCGACCTCGACGATGAAATTTGCCGCCGCGTAGGCGCCGACAGCGTCAACGACATCTTTGCCCGTCAGGGCGAAGCGGCTTTCCGCGCCCTTGAAACCGAGACGCTCCGCGACATCGTACAGACGTCGGCCAACGCCGACACACAGCCCGAGGACACCTCGGCAGCTGCATCCAAGTCCGGTATGACGGTCTCGGACGCACGGCAAACAACGTCCCCGGCTACGCCCTCGGCCATCATCGCCTGCGGCGGCGGCACGCCCTGCCATGCCGGCAATATGGACATGATGCTCCAAGGCGGCACCGTCGTATGGCTTGACGCCGATGAGGACTGCCTGGTACGGCGTCTGACTATATACGGCGACAGCCGCCCGCTGGTGCGCAATCTCGATGCCGAGCAATTACGTCGCTACGTCCGACAGACACTGGCGCAGCGCAGCGCCTACTACGGACGCGCTCATCTGCGCTTCGACAGCTCGCGACTCGAAGACGCCGAGCAAGTCGCCACCTCCGTCCGCCTATTCATCGACACCTTCATCCTCAATTAATGCCCTGACAGCCATGATACAACCCACACCGCAAGAGCAAGAGCAAGCGACAGTATCGCGCCAACGCTACCTCACACTCGGCATTCCGGCGCCGATACGCGACAGACGTCTGCCGTTGACGCCCGAAGCCGCCGCAATCATAGGCGAGTACGGCATCGAAGTACGCATTCAACGTGGTGCCGGCGCCTTTGTCAACTACCCGGACGAGCGCTATGCCGCCGCCGGAGCGCGACTGACCAATCGCGCTGAAGCACTCGACTGCGACATCACGGTATCCGTCGAAGCGCCCTCGGCAGATGACGCCGCACACCTGCGCCGAGGCGCTACACTGCTGACCTTGGAGCCGCAAGTGGACAATGCCGCGGCTCTCAAAGCCCTGCTCGAGCGCCGCATTTGCGCAATATCCATGCTCCAAATCCAAGACGCGCAGACGCGGCATCCGTTCAGCGACATCCTCGGCGAAATTGCCGGACGCGCCGCCGTAACCATGGCCGTGGCTCGCCTTGCCGAAGTGGACGCCGACACCACTGCCGGCAAAGGCATACTTATTGGCGGAATAGCAGGAATCGTGCCCTGCGAAGTCGTTGTTATCGGTAGCGGCATCGCCGCACGCGCCGCCGCCTCGGCGGCCTTAGGCTTGGGCGCCACCGTACGTCTTTTCGATGACAACACCTATGGGCTGCGCACAGCCATGGACGCCTGCGGCGGACGGCTGATATGCAGTGCAATGCAGCCGCACGTACTGCAAGGCGCAATCACCATGGCTGACGTCATCATCCTGACACCCACGGCAATGCCGTATATGATTTCGGCGGCGTCTATGTCTGCGGCCAAGCACGGCGTCTTGGTCTACGACATCACCGATTTTGACATTTCGCCCTTGACGTCAACGACATCCGTAGACTTGGCCGACACAGCGACGTTGCACGCTCGTCCGAATGGCGTCTTATCTTTTCGGAATCTCAGTGCCGCAGTACCGCGCACCACGGCTATGGCCCTGAGCAACGCCCTGGTATCGTTGCTCCCCGACCTCGTGGACACGCGTGGCGTCAATAGCATCGCCAACCTCGGAAGCGGCATACAGCGCGCCGTATACACCTGTATGGGACACGTTACCGATGCCGATTTGGCACGCGCGATGTCCCGACAGTACATAGACATCGCGCTGCTCGGACGCCTTAGCTGACGCACCGACCGCATCGCATACATTGGTCCTGAAAGCGCTAATAATGGTAAAATAGTGCGAAATAGCGCTATACGCACAACGCCGTTACAAAAAATAATGGTAACTTTGCCGTCCCGACAGCCGCAAAGGCCGTTACGCCGCCGGCAAGAAACCGTCGACAGAATCAGCCGCGGCATCCAAACATCGCAGACACAATGAAAATTGGTAATTTAGACCTTGGCGACCGTCCGGTCGTATTAGCTCCGATGGAGGACGTGACCGATGCGTCCTTCCGCCTGATATGCAAGGAAATGGGAGCTGATATGACCTATACCGAATTTGTGTCCGCGGACGCGCTGATACGCAATATTGCAGCCACGACACGCAAATTGCACATCAACGATGCCGAGCGCCCCACAGCCATACAGATTTACGGCCGCGATGTGGATGCGATGGTCGAAGCCGCTCGCATCGCCGAAGCCGCCGGCCCGGATATTCTGGACATCAATTTCGGATGCCCGGTCAAAAAAGTTGCCGGCAAAGGCGCCGGAGCGGGAATGTTGCGCGAGCCACAAAAAATGCTCGAAATCACCCGTGCCGTTGTTGATGCCGTACACCTGCCGGTGACCGTAAAGACGCGCACCGGATGGGACCACGACAGCCGCATCATCGTAGACCTGGCCGAAGCCCTGCAAGACTGCGGTATAGCCGCCATCACCGTACACGGTCGTACACGTTCACAGATGTACACCGGCACAGCCGACTGGGATATGATTGCACGCGTCAAAGCCAATCCTCGCCTGCACATTCCCGTCATAGGCAACGGAGACATCACCTGCGGAGCCGAGGCCTTACGTGCCTTTGCAGACAGCGGCGTGGACGCCGTCATGGTAGGTCGCGCCTCCATCGGTGCCCCCTGGGTGTTCCGTCAAATCAAGAACGCGCTACTGAGCGGCGACCCCGAAGCCGGCGACGGCCTGACGCTGCACGACAAATTTGCCATACTGCGGCGTCAGATACGCGAGAGCATCGAACGCATCGATGACTACCGCGGCATCCTGCATATACGGCGTCACCTGGCCGTAAGCCCCCTATTCAAGGGCATACCCTCGTTCCGCCCCACGCGCGTGGCCATGCTTCGCGCCGATACGCCGGAGCAACTGGCTTCCATACTGGACCAAGTGGAAGCAATGCTTATAGCCATGGACGGAGACACCGCCAAAGACAATTGACAACAACAATACAGACTCCAAAGACAATTGACAACAATACAGACTAAAAAACAATATGAACATCACATTATACACTTCGATCCGCAAAGCCGCTGTCACCCTGATGTCGGCCATCGCTATGGCCGCGGCCACACCTGCCGCTGCCGCCGATTACGAACTCAACGTCAAACCTTTTGACGAACTCCAAGTAGTCAACAACATCAACGTTATATACCGCTGCAGCAACGACTCGGCCGGATATGTGCGCTTTAGCTGCGACCCGGAAATATCTTCTATGGTTTTGTTCTCGAACAACAAAAACAAACTGAAAATCGAGCTCTCGGATGAAATCACAGATGCACAGCGCCACCGCCTGCCCACAGTCACAGTGTTCTCATCCTTTTTAAGCAAGGTTGAGAACTCCGGTGACTCAACCGTGTACGTCGATACACCATCACCGGCATCCACCTTCAAAGCTCGTATCGTAGGCAACGGCACGCTTATTGCTCGCGGACTACGCGCCACCACCGTTGAAGGCAAAATCGCCACCGGACACGGCCATCTGGTACTGGCCGGGGAGGCACAGACAGTCAAGCTGAACAACACCGGCACCGGAACAATCGAAGCCGGAACAATCAAGGCCACCATAGGCAGATGCACGATATACGGCACAGGCACGGTGGATTGCTGGGTGACAAACGAGCTCACAGTCACGGGATTGGGCTCAGGCAAGATATACCTCAAAGGCAGTCCGACGACCACAAATCGCACTCTCGGCATCAAAATCTTCCCCGTACAATAGGCTGACGAACCGCCCCCCTCAGCCGACACAATACGCGCCATAAGTATCGGCGCACAAAATCGCGCAAACCAGGCACTTAAATGGCCAACGAGCAAGACAGCAGAACAGCCACGCAGCAGGACAACCTGAAGCGGCGCACGGCACGCTCCATGAAATGGAACGTCATCGACCGCTTCGGGTCGCAGATACTCTACGCCGTCACCGGCGTGGTGCTGGCTCGGCTGTTGTCTCAACACGACTTCGGTCTTGTAGGCGCAGTGCTTGTCTTCCAGGCATTTGCCTCATTACTGATAGACAGTGGGCTATCCTCAGCCCTAATCCAGCGCAAGGCGCCCTCTCGCCTGGACTACTCTTCGGTGCTATGGTTCAACATCATAGCCTCCTTCGCGCTGTATGCCATATTATTTATGGCAGCGCCGACAATCTCCGAATGGTTTCACGGCGGCGACCAATTGACAGCCTTGGCTCGCGTGATGTTTCTCTCGCTGCCGCTCAATGCCGCCGCCATCGTCCAGACCAATCTATACACAAAACAACTGAACGTCCGCCCGGTAGCCATAGCCAATGCCGGCGGGCTATGCGCCGGAGCCGTCATCGGAATATGGCTGGCCTTCGCCGGATACGGCGCCTGGGCAATAGTATGGCAAACCCTCACCGTAGCAGCCGTTAAGACATTGATGCTATGGATTATGAGCCAATGGCGACCGCTGTATCGGCTTTCGTGGAAAGCCCTGCGATCGTTTGCAGGCGTGGGCGCCGGTATGATGCTGACCTCTCTGCTCAACACCATATTCCTGAACATCTACGCCTTCCTTATAGGCAATCGCGTAGGACTGGTGTCACTCGGCTACTACAGCCAAGCTGACAAATGGAGCAAGATGATGACCGCATCCCTAAGTCAGGTACTCACCTCGACTTTTGTCCCGGTGCTGTCAGGCGTGCAGGATCAAGCCGAACGCTTTGCGCGCCTGGCCTCTAAAATGGATCGCGTCACCGCATACATCCTATTTCCCGCAATGGTAGGGCTGGCCGTATGCGCCACCCCGATATTCCATATACTCTTCGGCGACAAATGGGACGCATCCATTATACTATTCCAGCTATTACTGGTGCGAGGAATATTCACCGTCCTCACAGGGTTGTACTCAAATTACCTGCTTGCCCTCGGACGCGCACGCACCATATTCTACCTGGAAGTGCTGCGCGATGCCATAGCTTTGGTGGCCATCGTCATCACATTCCCATATATGGCTTTGAGTACGACAGCTAACATCGTCCTCGGCGTCGAAATTCTCTTATGGGGTCAGCTTGCAGCTGCCGGTGTCGCATGGGCTGCATCACTCATCGCCGTCAGCCGTGCCACCGCCGTGCCCATACGCCGCTACTTGGCCGATATAGCGCCCTACGCCGCCATGTCCGCAGTCATCGGAGTCGCTATGCTGGCCATCGGCAACATCCTCGGCTTCTCGCCCTTGCTGGCACTGACGGCACAAGCCGTATTCGGCGCCGTCCTATACTTCATCGCCAACCGCTACCTCGGCTCCACAGTCCAAAGCGAGGCCCTGGCATACATTCTGCCTCGGCGCAAAAGCAGCAAAATAGACGCGTCCGAAAGCCGATAAACCGATCCGAGAGTCCCGTCCGCACCGCGTTTTTACGTCCGCGCCGCAACGAATTATCCATCAAACACTTCATCGTTTTCCGCCAAATGTTTTTGGCCAAAATATACGATTTCCACCAAATGTTTTGACGTGAAATGTGCCGTTTCCACCAAAAGTCAGGAGTTTTTAAGCCAAATTCTCGGAAAGAGACTATTAATTGCAGAACGTCTCAGAAGACAAGCGCGGCATCGGAAGACAGCGGTTCTTCGAAGAGCTTCGGCACCTCCTTGACTCGTCCAAGTCTGAAAAACAGCGATATATAACATCCTTGGCGGATATGGATGCGGCTATGTCCGCGAAGTTTTGTAACTTTGCGGACGATTTTATCGTAAACGACCCCCGGAATATGCGCACGGCTATGCAGACACTGCTGTCCGAGCTCGCTTCCCAAAGACATTTATACCCATCAAAACATTATGTCAACCAATACAGTAGACAACAAACGAAAAGTCACCACCGCACGCCTGACAGAGATGAAGGCTCGCGGCGAAAAAATAAGTATGCTTACAGCATACGATTACTCCACAGCCCTGCTGGTAGACGGCGCCGGCATCGATGTAATCCTCGTAGGCGACTCGGCCTCCAATGTCATGGCCGGCAATATGACCACGCTTCCTATCACGCTGGATCAGATGATATACCACGCCAAGAGTGTCATCAAGGGCACCAAACGCGCTCTCGTGGTGTGCGATATGCCCTTCGGCAGCTACCAAGGCAACAGCAAGGAAGCCCTGGCCAATGCAATACGCATCATGAAGGAAAGTCACGCCGAAGCAGTGAAAATCGAAGGCGGCATCGAAGTGCGCGAAAGCATCGAGCGTATACTCAGCGCCGGTATACCCGTAATGGGACACCTGGGCCTTACGCCCCAGTCCATCAACAAATTCGGCACATACGCCGTACGCGCCAGGGAGAAATCAGAAGCCGAGAAGCTGATAGTTGATGCCCTTATGTTGCAGGAAATAGGATGCTTTGCCATCGTCCTCGAGAAAATTCCCGCCGCACTGGCCACCGAAGTGGCCTCCAAGCTCACCATCCCCGTCATCGGTATCGGTGCCGGAGGCGGCGTTGACGGCCAAGTACTGGTGATACACGATATGCTGGGCATCAATCAGGATTTCTCGCCCAAATTTCTGCGTCGTTACGCCGACCTGGCCGGAATTATAAACGAAGCCATAGGACATTACATCGAAGACGTCAAGTCCGGCGATTTCCCCAACGAAAACGAACAATACTGATGGTTGCCGCCCGATATGACAGCATCCCGCATCCGGCAGTGACCGTATACGCGGCATCGTCCGAGCAAATTCCGCAGACCTATTTCGAAGCCGCGCAACAACTCGGCACCATTCTGGTACAACGCGGTGCCGCCGTCATCGATGGCGGAGGACGCCGCGGCCTTATGGGCGCCATCAACAATGCCGCACTCGCCGCCGGAGGCAGCGTCATAGGCGTCATTCCGCGCTTTATGGAGCAACGCGGGTGGCAGCACCCCGGCCTGAGCCGCATCATAGTCACCGAGGATATGCACACGCGCAAGGCCACTATGGCCGAGCTCAGCGATGCTGCCATAGCCCTGCCCGGCGGCGTGGGAACCTTCGAGGAACTCCTCGAAATCATCACGTGGCGCAAACTGAGCCTATACAGCGGCCCCGTCGTAATATTCAACGTAGACGGATATTACGATGACCTACTGGCGATGCTATCATGTGCCGAGCGCCAAGGCTTCCTCAACACCTACAGCGACAAGAAGTTGTACCGCGTAGCCACCACCGCCGAGGAAGCGGTGAACATAGCACTGGGCGTAGTACCGTTCTAATACAGAGCACGATTATTTAGAGAAATAACAGCCTATGCCGGTCACGACAGACACCATACAGCATCTCGAACGCAGCGACAGCCCTCGCATCGCTGCGCCTGCTGCAGTCTCACTGTCCAAACATGCAAAGGTTGATGCGCCAGCCACTAAATCCGTACTTATAGGCCCGGATCCGGCCGACAGCGTGCTTATGCAAGACATACACGCGCCTTTCACGGCCGATAGCCTGGCAATCTGCCATATCCCCCAACCGACTAAGAAACAAACACATACACATACCGCCGTGCCGTCACAGCCCCCGGCATGGACCAAAGGGCTGGAACCGCGGCCACTGCCCCCGGGGGCCAACTCAGATATGCCCGCATTGCTCGGCATCGGCGTCATAGTTGCCATAGTCAGCCTCCGCCGCGGCTCACGATTGCTCTCCTCCATAGGTCACGACCTGCGCCCCGGAGTACGCGCCACCCGACGTTACGATGAGCGTGACGCCGCCGACCGATGGAGCCTCGCCGGAATATATACCCTGCTCATCATTTGCTGCACAATATTGTTATCAAAAGCGTTGGAGCCGTCGACACCCTCCGTGGCCGACCTTGGCACGGCGCACACACTACTGCTGACACTGGCCGTCGGAGCATACTTTCTCTTTATGCTCGCCGGATACAATATCGTGGGATACGCCTTCGGCGATACACACAAACGCGGAGCGTGGCTGCGTGCCTACAACGCCACACAAGTTCCATTGGCCTTGGCGCTGACCATGCCGGTGACCCTCGCCGTATTCGACCCACCGGCCTCCGGAGTGGCTCTCATCATCGCCGCCGTGCTATACATCCTGGCGCGTATCGCATTTTTTATCAAAGGTTTTAGCATTTTTTACACTAATATTTCCTCGCCATTTTACTTTATTTTGTACCTTTGCACTCTCGAAATCACACCTGTGATTCTTCTATATTCTTGTGCTCTAAAAATCGTCAGCGTAGGCGCATAAGTAACAATAAAACAATTATTTAGGCAGTGAAAATCAAAAAGATACTCATCTCGCAGCCGAAGCCGGCATCCGATAAGTCACCATACTACGATCTCGCCGAAAAATTCGGCGTCGAAATGGTTTTTCATCCCTTTATCAAAGTCGAAGGACTTTCGGCTCGCGAATTTCGCCAACAGAAAGTCAGCATTCCCGACTTTACAGCCATCATTTTCACTGCGAAGACCGCCGTGGATCATTTCTTCCGCCTATGCGAAGAGATGCGTCTCGTTATGCCTGACACTATGAAATACTTCTGCACCACCGAGTCCATTGCACTATATCTGCAGAAGTATATTGTATTCCGCAAACGCAAGATTTTCTCCGCCAAAACCGGCAAGCTCGCCGACTTGATGCCTTTTATCACCAAACACAAGAACGAACGCTACATTCTCGCCGTATCCGACGTCAGCAACGGGGACGACTCCAAGATGCTGGACAAAGCCAAGATACACTACGCTCGCGCAGTGATGTACCGCACCGTACCCAACGAATTCCCCGAAGATGCTAAATTCGATTACGATATGCTGGTATTCTTCAGCCCGCAAGGCATCAACTCACTGCTCAAGAATTTCCCCGATTTCAAACAGGGCGACGTAGTCATCGCCGCCTTCGGAACCGCCACGGCCGCCGCCGTCAAAGATGCCGGGCTACGACTGGACATCGAAGCACCCACCAAGGAGTCGCCGTCCATGGCCTCGGCCATCAACCGCTATCTCAACTCGATAAGCGACGACGACGCCGAATAAAATCCGGCACACAGCACAACCTGTCGTGCCGCAACTTACCCGGCACGACAATTCCATATCCATACCAACTCCCGACCAAGCGACTATGCCCGCACAGACACTGCAACGACGCCAAAGACTGCGTGGCATCACCACGCTCGATGCATTGTTCACCGCCAAAGACGGCACAGACGGCATCGGCAAAGCCTTGGCATACCC
>ERZ808245.479-NODE-479-length-19969-cov-4.073617_pt1 | contig 19969 bp, 26 predicted proteins | sample MGYA00521243_ERZ808245 | MGnify/ENA primary metagenome ERZ808245 (study PRJEB31516, sample SAMN03275576) | gut metagenome | biome: mammalia-associated habitat; material: feces | host: Papio cynocephalus | place: Kenya | collected 2012-07-07 ... | reverse complement strand
GCCGGGTATTTTTTATTATATAATTCATTAAAACAAAGAGAAAAGAGCCTATATGCAAGACAAGCTCAAATGTGCGTCTTTCTTTGCTGGCGTGGGTGGGATAGACCTTGGTTTTGCACAGACTGGGCATTTTGAGACGGTCTATGCAAACGAGTTCGATAAATATCCCGTCGAAACTTTCGAGTTGAACTCTAACGTCAAGGTCGACTGCCGCGATATCAGAGACGTCTTACCTGACGAAATTCCCGACTTCGACGTGTGCCTTGCCGGGTTCCCATGTCAGGCCTTCAGTATCGCCGGACATCAACAGGGATTTGAGGACGAAAAAGGACGAGGGACGATGTTCTTTGAGGTCGTGAGGATTATAGAGAAGAAAATGCCTCAAATAGTCTTCTTCGAGAACGTAAAGAATCTCGTGTCTCATGATGGGGGAAATACCTTTAAGGTGATCAGAGAAACGCTCGAGCACCTCGGATATCATCTCAAATATCAAGTCTTAAACGCGATGAAATATGGCAACATTCCCCAGAACCGAGAGAGAATCTATATCGTCGGCTTTCTTGACGAGAATGCTTTTAACAGGTTCTTGTTTCCTGAAAAGATTCCTTTGACTACAAAACTATCAGACGTGATAGACTTTGAGTCGCAAGAGGACGAGAAGTACTACTATACAGACGGCAAGTACAAGGGTGACATCTATCAGAAGCTTGTAGAGGCCATGGACGACCAAAACGCCGTATATCAATGGCGCAGGACCTACGTCCGTAAGAACCTGTCGGGCGTCGTTCCGACTTTGACGGCGAACCAGGGTATGGGTGGGCACAACGTCTGTCTTGTTAAAACAGTTCATGGCATCCGTAAAATGACACCTCATGAATGTTTCAACACCCAGGGGTTCCCGGAGAACTTCAAGCTTCCTGAGAAAATGGTTGACTCAAGGCTTTATAAACAAGCAGGAAACTCTGTGTGTGTTCCAGTGATCAAACGTATCGCAGAAAAAATCGTAGAAGCCATAGATTAAAAAAGGACATGTTGAAATGTTTTACTCTTCTCTCCCGAACGACCAGCGAGACAACTACGAAATGATGCTGAGCACAATTGGCGGTCTATCGAATCTATTCTCAGAGTCCGATGTCCCCCTTATTTATTATCGCTCCCACGAGAACTGCTTCTGTTATTGCTTTAACGCAGAGAACCTCGGTCGTGAGGATTGCTCTGTCGATGCCGTCATAGGATCTACTGGAATAGGCTTGAAGACTTTCACCGGTACATGCCTGCAGAAGGTTGCCGAGTTTGGAAAATTAAGGCCCCAGTATGTTGGCTTATCGGGAGCGGACCTGGTCAAAAAAATTTCTTCATATAGAAATGACCGCCTCAAGAACACAGCAAATCAACATCGCCTTTCAAAGATGGTCTATCATATCGTCAGAAGGTATGACCATTTGTTTAAAATCTACGAGGCGGACATGGAACCAATTGACATCAGCAACATTTCATTTATCGACGGCAGAGGTGGAGTTAATAGTAATTATTTTTCTGACGGGAAGCACACTTACAATTTCAATTCTTCAAAAAACACTCTTTATCGAGATTTTAGTGATGCCGAATTTGTAACAGAGTTTAGCGTGGAGATTCTTGAAAACCCATTTGAAGCAATTCAAGATTTAAAGAAGTAAAGCTTGTAAGAGAGGCGTGAGTCACTATTGACTTCCGCCTCTTTTTTGTTATATAATAGGCTTATAAAAAACAGGATGGAACCTTGAAAGCGAGGTGGTGCCAATCATGACAAGTAGGTTTGATTTCCATAACCACACTTGCTACTCTTGACCAATATAAGAATCATTGACAGCATAAACACTCTTGAAGGCCTTGTCAATCGTGCCATCGAGTTGGGAATGCCTGGCATCGGCATCTCAGAACATGAATCCTTGGGCAACTCCATCGACATTGAGATTCTACAAGAGAAGGTGCGACAGGAACACCCCGATTTCAAAATCGTCCATTGCAACGAGATTTACCTGACTGACACAAGAGAGATGGGTCAAAAATACTATCACTTCATTCTCATTGCTCTTGATGAGGTGGGCTTTCATATGATGTCGGAGTTATCTTCAACCGCTTGGCTTAATGGTTACTTCGACCGTGGCTTAATGCGCGTGCCGACCTTGAAGTCTGAGGTGGAGGATGTAATAAACCGATACGGGCAGGGACACATTTACGCATCCACAGCATGTCCAGGTGGAGAAGCTGGACAGCTCGTTCTCAAGATGCAAGAGTGCCAAGACAATGGCGACAAGGCAGGGCGCAAGCAATACCATGATGAGATAGTCAAGTTCGTCCGATGGTGCACGAATACCTTCGGAAAAGACAACTTCTGTTTTGAGATTCAGCCGTCAAGGTCACACGACCAGCTGATTATCAACAACATCATGCCATCTATCGCCAAAGCGTTCAGCTTACCGATGTGCATCACCTCCGACGCCCATTATCTAACCAAGGAGGACGCACCGATTCACAAGGCGTTCCTCAACTCTAAACAGGGAGACCGAGAGGTGGATGAGTTCTATTCTGCTACTTGGCTTCAGTCGGAAGAAGAGATACTGTATCACCTGAGTGATACACCGGTGGACTACGAGCAATGTTGCAGGGACAGCATGGCTATCTTCGACAGGGTGCAGGATTTTACCTTGCGCAAGCCACAAGAGGTTCCGGAAGCGCCGGTGCCGTTCAAACCTAAACGACACGTGGAGTGCGCCAAGTATCCTACGCTGTCCAAGCTGTACGAGTCGGACAATGTGCAGGAGAGGTTCTGGGTCAACGAGTGCATCGACCAGCTTAAAAAGCGTGGGCTATATAACGGCCAGTACGTCTCAAGGCTGGAAGAAGAGGCCGACGTGATGGACTATATCGGCCAGAAGCTTAACACCTGCATCTTCGCCTATCCGCTGTTTATGAGGCACTATATCGACCTGATTTGGAGATGTGGTTCGACGATCGGAGTAGGCCGCGGGAGCGCCGGAGGCGGTTTGTCTCACTGGCTGCTCGGCATCACCGGCACAGATCCAATTGTTAGCGGGTCGTTCTTCTGGAGGTTCCTGAACAAAGAGCGCGTAGAGCTCCCAGATTGCGACATCGACGTGTGCCCCTCCAAGCGGGAAGCTGTCTTCGAGGAGACGCGTAAAGAGACGGGAGAGCTTGGTTGCGTGCACGTTTGCACCTACGGTGTGCTCACGACAAAAGCGGCCATCAAATGCGCTGGACGAGGATATCGTTCGAGGGAATGCCCAAATGGAATCCCCCTGGAGGAAACGGAGTATATCTCTTCATTGGTTCCCTCCGAGAGAGGCTTCCTGTGGCCGTTGAAGGACGTAATCGAAGGCAACCCGGAAAAAGGCCGGAAGGCATCTGCTCAGTTCAATGCTGAGATTGCCAAATACCCGGGTCTAAAAGAAATCCTGTTTAAGATCGAGGGACTTATCGTCCAAGCAGGAATTCATGCAAGTGGGGTGATTTATCCTCCAAAAGAGGATTATTATCGCTATGGCCCGTTCATGAAAGCAAAGAACGGTACTGTTGTGACACAGTACTCCCTGCACATGGCAGAAGCCTCAGGGGCCACCAAGATCGACTGGCTCGTCACGGAAGTCCAGGAGGTTATCACGCAGTGCATCGAGGAGCTCCAGCAGGCGGGGTATATCGAGAAAAACCTGACCCTGCGAGAAGCCTATGACAAGTACGTCAGCCCCGACGCGATACCTCTGGACGATCCAGACACATGGGACGCAATCGACAGGGCTGACGTCCTTAAGCTGTTCCAGCTCGACTCGATGATCGGTCGTCAAGGTGCAAGGCTCATCAAACCACGCTCTGTCGAGGAACTGACTGCCGTCAACGCCTTGATTCGACTGATGGCCGACGAGGGTGAGGAGCGCCCGATGGACAGATACGTCCGTCACAAGGCGCACCCTGAGGAGTGGGAGAAAGAGCTTGACGAGTACGGGCTGTCCGACGAGGAGAAGGCAGTCCTACACAAGCACTTCGACTCGAGCTATGGCGTCTGCTACGCACAAGAGCAGATGATGATGGCGCTGATGGACCCGGGGATTTGTGGGTTCGATTTTAAAGCCAGTAACAATTCTCGCAAAATTGTGGCGAAGAAAAAGTTCGATCAGATCGAAAATTTGCACCAGCAAATCATTGAAAGTGCCGTCTCACCTGAGATGGCGAAGTACGTCTGGGACGTCGTGGTCAAGCCTTCGCTTGGCTATAGCTTCAACTAGAGGAGCCTTTTGCCGGTGACGGCAAATAGCAAAGCTCTTAAAATGCGGGAACATCTTTAGAGCTCATGGCTACTAACTCGGCGTAGTAATACAGTCGGGGGCGAAGGGTAATGCCGGAGAGATAGTAAAAAGGCTATGAGATTAGAAAATCCGCAACGAAATTCCTAGCAACAACTACGGCTCTTGTCTTACCACGCCTCTCTTAGCGTGAAGAAAAAGAGATTTCTTGCTAGGAAGACGCTCAGAGACTATAATAGAGCCTTCTCTATAAGAGAAGATGGTATAGTCCAGACCGCAACACAACGGTGGCTGAGGAGACTCAGTGCGGTACTGCTCAAACGTGCATGGATACAGCTACTCAATCATCGGCTATCAGTGCGCATGGCTTGCGACGCATTACCCAAAGGTGTTTTGGAATACCGCCTGCCTCAGGGTCGACTCCGGGGTGGAGGACGATGCCTCCACAAGCTATAACAAGATCTCAAAAGCGGTCGGCAATATCCAGCACAACGGAATCAACGTACTGCCTATTGACATAAACCGCTCTGGCTATATGTTCGAGCCGGATGAAGCCACACAATCCATTCTGTGCGGTCTTAAGGCCCTAGTCGGCATCAATGGAGACACAGTCCAGCAAATCATCGAGAATAGGCCCTACAGTTCGCTAGAGGACTTCCAGAACAAAGTATCACTCAACAAGACGGCTATGATAAGCCTAATCAAGGCGCATGCCTTTGATGGGCTTGTCACAAGAGACGAGGCAATGAGAGAGTACATTGCCGGACAAAGCGAGCCGAAGTCAAAGCTGACGATGGCCAACCTACAAGGCTTGCTCGACCGCAACCTCGTTCCCGCGGACTACAAGCTCCAAGTCCGAACGTTCGTTTTCAATAAATCTCTGCGTGCACAGTGCAAACTCAAGGAATACTACACGATGGAGGGCAGGTACTATCGCTTCTACGAGCAATTCTTTGATGTGGACGAGCTGGAGGACGTCGACGGACATATGTGCGTCACGCAGAAGAAGTGGCAGAAGATGTACACAAAGGCGATGGAGCCTCTTAAGAAGTACATCACGGACAACCAGCAGACCCTCCTTGACGCGTTCAACAAGACGTTGTTCGACGAGCAATGGAACAAATATGCAAGTGGCACCGGGTATGCCTGGGATATGGACAGCCTCGGCTTCTACACATGCGGGCACGAGCTTGACCACATAGATTACGAGCGCTACAGCTTATCGTCGTTCGAGAGCTTGCCGGAGAGCCCGGAGCCAATCGCCACACGAGGCAAGTTCGTCACCTACGACTTGACGCGCATCTGCGGAACCGTCGTTGCCAAGGACGACACACGCTCCACCTTCACCCTGCTCACGCCTGACTCAGGATCCGTGGACGTGAAGATGCAACGTGAGTTGTTTGCGCAGTACAACAGGAAAATCGTTATTGGAGAGGGGGACGGCAAGGTCACCGAGGATGGGTGGTTCACTCGTGGCAACCAACTCATCGCATGTGGTTATCGTCAGGGGAACATGTTCCGCCTCAAGAGATACAAGACAACCCCGAGCTTGCTGTTGTACAAGATAACGTCTGTCAACGGCAACGAGTGCTCTATGATCGGATGCCGACTTGGAGACGACGTAGACGAGTATTAAAAAGTTGATTTTAACCCCGCTATTGTGATATAATACATTCACAATAGCGGGGTTTCTTGTTAAAGGAGCAAGGATGAAAAAGAAGGTTCTTGTCATTGTCGGGCCGAGCTGTGCCGGTAAGGACACTCTTGCCGACCGAGCGGTGTTGACGGCGGTTCAAGGAGCCATGACGCGAGTGCAGAGAACGACGACGCGTCCTGCAAGACCTGGCGAGAGGGCGGAGGCACGATATGAGTTCGTATCAAAAGATACATTCGCAGCGTTAAAGGCGAGCGGTAGCCTCCTGGAGGAGAGCTCTTTCAGAGGATGGCAATATGGGACTCGAATGGGCTCGCTAGGAGATGGCACCATCAATGTCCTCACCCTAGACCTCAAGTCTCTCAAACAGCTATGGAGACGTGCGACCAACCTGGACGTGAGAGTCGCTTTCGTTGACGCCCCAATCGGCACAAGGATTAAACGTTATCGTGACAGGGACGGGCATGGGAGCTTTGAGATGTACCGCCGGACATTGTCAGATATAGTCCAGTATCGACATGCTGTTAGAGACCTGTTGCGGATGGGAATCCCATATACCTATCTCCCGGCAGAGTTCGGCCTGTACAAACGTACAAATCAGGTGATGGCGTTTTGCAGAGACTGGATGCGTGGGCCAGAATTCTAGCTTGACATGACGTGTAAATGTAGTATATAATCCTCAGAACGATCACAAGATATTGGAGGTTGCCTATGAGAGTACGCAAGCGGAACGGCAAGCTTGAGGAGTTTGGCAAGGACAAGATACACAAGGCTATTGAGAGGGCGTTTGAGGACGTCTATGGCGATGAGACGCAGACTGACAATTATCAGTCTGCTATTGCAATGATGACCGACAATGTCACACAAGAGATGTCGGAATGTGACCCCGCCGACGTCGAGGAAATCCAGGACGTCGTCGAGGACCAGCTTATGGAGAACGGCTGGTATGAGGTCGCCAAAGAGTATATCAGATATAGATATCTACATGAACTACGTCGTCAAATGCACAACGACAACGAGTTCCTCTCTCTCATAGGCGGGAATAACGAATATTGGAATACAGAGAATTCCAATAAGAACGCAGAGTGGATAACCACTCAAAGAGATTACCTTGCTGGTATCGTATCTAAAGACATTGCGAGGACTTATCTCTTCTCTAAAGAGGCCATCGAAGCTCACGATGCCGGTATCATTCATATTCATGATATGGATTACGCTGCGCAGTCTACCATGACGAATTGCTCGTTGATCAACCTCAATGACATGTTGCAGAACGGCACCGTAATCAACGGAGTTAAGATTGAAAAGCCTCATCGGATTCTCACCGCAGCGACAATAGCAAGTCAGATTGTCGCTGCGGTATCGAGCTCTCAGTGGGGTGGATGCACAATCACTTTAACCCATCTCGCGCCTTTTGTTCGTTCTTCTTACGAAATATATCTAAACAAATATCTTGAACGTGGTTTATCCCAAGAGGATAGCGAGAAGTTTGCTGACGAAGATACGCGCAAGGAAGTTCAAGACGCGATGCAGACTTTGATTTATCAGCTTAACTCACTAACGACAACCAATGGTCAATCTCCATTTGTGTCAATTTTCTTGTACTTAGGAGAGACAGACGAGTATAAACCAGAGCTCGCAATGCTGATTGAAGAAGTGTTAAATCAGCGCTATCTTGGCATGAAGAATAAAAAGGGCGTATATGTCTCTCCAGCATTCCCTAAACTTTTATATTGTCTGGAAGAAAACAATATTCATGAAGACTCTCCATATTGGTATCTCACCGAGCTCGCCGCCAAAGTGAGTGCGAAGAGGTTAGTACCTGACTACATCTCTGAGAAGAAGATGAAAGAACTCAAGCTTTCTAAGGGTGAGACCCCTGGTAACGGAGATTGTTATCCCTGCATGGGGTGTCGCTCGTTCTTAACGCCAGACAAGACTGGAAACGGGTATAACAACATAGCACGAGCCCTTGACTATGAGCCTGGTAAGCCTAAATACTATGGACGGTTGACTCGCTAAAGGTTAAGCCGTCGTTAAATCGCGTGAACCTAAGAAAAAAGGGTGTGGGAAATACTCCTGCTAACGGTGAAAAGCTTTTGCCAATACCGTGCTAAGTCTGATTATTACAGGTACTCTTAAATTGGAGTTGGTAATATGAACAAAATTATTTTTATCGGAGATAAAACCTTCAAGCAGTTTCGAGACACAGAATATTATCTGGACGAGAATGGAACTGTCTATTCCGGATATTCAAAGAAAATCTTAAAATGGCTATATCGAAAGGCCTCTTCTACCGGCGAGGATAAAAAATATGCCTATATAGACGTGAGTGTCGGCGGAGGTAAACAGAAGCATGTTAGTATCCACCGCCTCGTCTATGAAACTTGGCTGGGAGAAATACCTGCTGGATATCAGGTTAATCATAAAGATGATAATTCTTTGAATAACAACATGAACAATCTTTACCTTGGTTCTCAAAAAGAAAACATCCAAGATTGCGTAAAGAACGGTCATCGTTCCGGCAACTGCTGGGTTTTGACAGTGTTTGATAACAAAGTCAGTCAAACAAAAACCTTTTGTCCTGCATTTGATTTTATTGAGTATAGTGGGCATCCGTGTCAGAACCAGTGCCTAAACAGAATGTTCTCTCGGAATTGGTTTAAAAAACGTTTTACTGTCATTGATTACCATCTCTGTAAAAATAATTCTGAAAAGAAAAGTGTAACGACTATTCCTGATGAATGTAAGGAAGTAGGATAGATTTTATCACTATCCGAAGCGCGCGACTATTGGATAAATCCAGTAGAAGAGATAGTCTAAAATTTTAGTTAACCTTGGTGTCGTCACTCTTAACCTCGCAGACGTGGCGCTTTCTAGCAACGGCGATTTCGACAAATTCTGGAAATTGATGGACGAGCGGATGGAGCTTATCCATGAGGTTCATAAGGTACGAATTAATCGTATCTCAAAGACAAAAGCAAAAGTTGCGCCAATCCTTTGGTGCGACGGAGCGTTTGCCAGGCTAGACCCTGATGACACTCTTGACGAGATCGTCCATGGAGGTTTCTGTACAATCTCAACAGGGTACTCTGCTCTGTTTGAATGCACAAAAGTCATGACTGGCGAGAGTCACACAGCCGGAGGTCACGACTTCGCCGTCCAAGTTATGAAGTTTATGAACGATAAATGCAATCAATGGAAGCAAGAGGATAATGTAGATCATTCGATTTACGGATCCCCTATCGAGACGACCACCGGAAAGTTTGCAAGTTGTCTTCGCAAGCGTTTTGGGACCATCAACGGGATCACTGATAAAGATTATGTGGTCAATAGCTACCATGTTGACGTAAAAGAGCCCATTGACCCGTTCTCTAAACTGAAGTTTGAGAGCGAGTTTCAGGAATTATCCCCTGGCGGAATGATAAGCTATTGCGAGACCTCTAATTTACAAAACAACATTCCAGCCGTCCTTGAAATTATCAAGTTCATTTATGACAATATTACGTATGCAGAGCTCAATACCAAATCTGATTATTGCCAAGTCTGTGGGTATGATAAAGAAATCTTGATGAAAAAAGACAAGAACGGCAAGTGGCAATGGTACTGTCCTAACTGCGGAAACACAGATATGACCAAGATGAATATCGCTCGCCGAGTTTGTGGATATATCTCGACAAATCCCACATCGCAAGGACGTATGGACGATATTGCCAACCGGTACGTTCATCTAGATGACCATGAGCTCTAATCTGGACCCTCAAGAAAAACATTCTTGGGGGTCTTTTTTCGTCTCTTTACAATAGCTCAACTCATGTGGTATAATAGATTCATCAAACGAAAGGAGACACCACGATGGTTGAGTTTATAGATTACGACGGACGCTACCCCTGCCTATGCTTCGGTTCGCTTACGCTCCGCATCGACGGCGAGGAGGTGACGCTTCCCTCGGGGTGCCTTATCTCAGGCGGGAGCGTTACCTTCGATGATAACTGGATGGAAGACATCGAGCGGGGCAAATGGCTCCTTGACCAGGATGAGTTACCTGCCAAATACCGTTGTTACGCTCGAGAGATTGAAGAGTGCGTCAACGCCCATGTTCCATGGGGCTGTTGTGGCGGATGTGTCTAGCCTCTACAACACGCTGTTAAACATGTTATAATTATTTTAACAAGCCAATGGCGGGGGAGACATAATGAATTATGTATATCTGGTGTGGAACGACAACGGAGAATCCTATGAAGATAATTTTCGTTTTGTCGAGCGCGTCTTTTCCACACCTGAAAAAGCAGAGAAATATCTAACCGACGAGTGCAAGTGTCGTCCAAACAAGACGCGATTTGGAACAACATGGGACCCAGAAAAGCCCACTTGTCCCGGCGGTAAGTCGCGATACTGTGACTGCCCGGAAGAGGAGTGCCCGTTCTTCGACGCAGAGATTCCTGACCTACCGGCCTGGGAGCGAGAGTTCTCCAATTGCAAATATGTGGACATCCTAGACGAGAACTACTGGGAGCGCACGTTCTACACTATAGAAGAGATTGCTGTGGATGAGGAGGAGGGTTAGGACTTGAGATATGCTTCAATCCATCGCATGAATATCAGCGACGGTCCTGGAATCGGCGTCTCGTTATACGTGCAAGGGTGTGCGCTTCACTGCCCTGGATGCTTTAACGAGAGCACGTGGGACTTCGGAGGCGGTAAAGAATATACCAATGAGACTGTGCACACGATTCTCGATCTTCTGAAGCCTGAGTGGATGACAAGGCTGTCCATTCTTGGCGGAGAGCCTCTCGTACCACAGAACTACAAGAAACTGGCTGCTTTGTTGTATCTCGCGAAAGAAGAGAACAAGGATAAGCCAAAGTTTCAAGTGTGGATGTGGACGGGGCGCACATATGAGAATATTGTGCAAGAGATTAAAGTAAGCTCAGACGGCAAATATCCATCGGCCCTTGAATTAGTGCTCAAGAGCGTTGATTATCTGGTTGATGGGCCGTTCATCCAAGACAAGAAAGATTTGACGCTTAAATGGCGAGGAAGCTCAAATCAAAGGATTATCGCCCTTAACGGCAACGAGGAGATTGGACAATAGTGTGGATGTGAACACCGGATTGACACAGTATGACTTCGCGAAGCAACGGTTCGAGAGTGGGGCGGTAGACATCTTCCCCGAGACAAAGACGCTGGCAGAGTTCACGAATATCAGCGCATGGTTCTCCACAGAAAAGGATTTTCAATACTTCATGCTCTTGTGCCGAGAAGCCTATGATTTCACCGTCATCAACATCAAGTCGACGAACTACTCCAAGGCAGCGAAGGAGATTCAAGAGGTTCTTGACTCCCGTGGCAAGGTGGTCTTTATTGAGTACTGCCACGAGGAGGAGAATTACGAGATTTGGATCAAGACGAATGAGTACATGAAGACCGTCACCGGTTCCGACTATGTCATGTTCAAGCTCTTTCCCTGCAATGACTTTGTGATTGAGGTTTAAAATGAAGTTATTTGTTGACGTAAACGGCCTTACAAAGGTCACACTGCTTGACGATAACAACAACGTTGTGTTTGAGAAAAGTTGTTTTTATGAGAAGCTTGAGGACACGTTCAAGGACATCGACAAGAGGTTTACGGGTGCCAGCATCAGCCACGTCTATCTTACTGGGGCATCCAAGATGGTCAACCATTTGACGCCGAAGATGCAACCGATGTTCAGCAACGCAATGTATTGCCTTAACTAAGGAGAGACCGATGGTACAGTATCTTTTAAAGACCACAGAGGAGATTATGGTCGACACCGAGTACGACGTGGAGCAGTTGCAGTCCGACCTAAAACGCGACGCAGACGACCAGAACTACGTCATCAAGTCGTTCTCTTACGAGAAGAAGGTGCGCAAGGCCAAGGGAGAGGATGACGAGGAGTACTTCAAGTGCAAGGTCGTCAAGCTTTTCAACAGCGAGAAGTATCCTGATCTGCCTCTTCGTAAGGTCCTTTACACCGGCTTTAACGAGCAAGAGGCGAGCGTCGACCTTGATTAACCTTAAGACGGAGAGGATGACTGACGAGGAAATCAGCTCCAACCTTCGCCTTGACGGCTTCTCTTGGTGCTATTTCGAGACGGCGAAGGGAAAGCACGGGCTTTATCTCGTGCCGACCCTTCGGTCTTCTGCGGAGTTTCCAGTCGAGATAGTCGTCTTCGGCGAGACAGAGGACGACGGCAGAACTGTGCAGACGACAGAGTTTGAACAATGCATCAACGTGCCAAAGAAGAAGTGGGCGGAGTTCTTCAACAGCATCATCAATCAGTTGAACGGCATTTAGGAGGAATATGTACGACAAGCTTTCTGACGCAGATTTTGAGACTATTGAAATCAAGTACTACCCCGGCTCTCCAGAGCTAGAAAAAATCAAGGCTGGGGACTGGATTGACTTGTACACATACGAAGATGTGGCCTTGTTTGCCGGCGACTCAACAATCATTCCTCTCGGTGTTGCGATGAAGCTTCCTAAGGGTTACGAGGCTATTGTTGCACCGCGCAGCAGTACGTTCAAGCGATGGGGCGTAATCCAGACAAACGGCGTCGGCGTGATCGATCAACTTTATTGTGGCAACGATGACCAATGGGGCATGCCTGTCTACGCGACTCGCAATGTGACCATCCCCAAGGGGACGCGCCTATGCCAGTTCCGTATCCAGAAGAACCAGCCCGATATCCTGTTCAAGGAAGTAGACGACCTCGGCAATGCTAATCGTGGGGGGTTTGGGAGCTCTGGTGAGTAAATGCCGAAGATCCTAACCGCTGATACGGCCATTCAAGCTCTTGAGGAGATTGTCATCTCTCCGAGCTCGGCTATGATTACCCCGACTCTTGGAGTCGTTGTCGCGACGGAGTCTGACAAAACAAAAGCCGATTGGTCCTATCTCAGGCAAATTAAGAAGTCTGCCGACAAGTACGGGGCAGAAGTTCAGGTGTTCGATATTGACACGACAAACGACGCATACCGTGCCATCGCGGAGATGCGCGACGACGCGAAGTTTGACGGCATAATCATCATATCGACTTTCTTGAACGGCAACGACCAGTATCTAAAGAACTATATTCCAATGCCACTTGACCTCGACTGTAGCTCATCTCAGTCTCTTGGACATATGGTTTGTGACAAGAGTCAAACATTTTACAGACAAGCCCCTTGCACCGCGTCTGCCGTTTATAAACTGTTGACCTACAATAACATCGACGTGTCGGGCAAGAGAGTGGGTGTCGTTGGCAGGTCGACGAGAGTTGGAAGACCAACAGCGCAACTGATGTCCATGGCGAACGCCACTGTGACGATGTATCATTCAAAATCTGATTTAAGTTTTCTCAAGACTGAGGATATTGTGATTAGCGCTGTCGGCAAGCCAAAGATTCTTACCGCGGACCTCTTTAAGAGCGGGCAGGTCGTTGTCGATGTCGGCATGAACTATGACAAAGAGACTAAAAAGTTCTGCGGTGATGTCGATTATGACGCCGTCTGCGAGGTTATTGGAGACTCTGGCGCGATTACGCCTGTGCCCAACGGCATCGGTCCTCTCACGAACACAATCTTGTTCTCGAAGCTCTTTGTAAACGCCGTTAAAATCCACGGCGGACATTCCCCAAAGGGAGCAGAGCTATGCTAAGGGGTAAGAGGATGATGCTCGCTCTTGACCAAGCACTCCGAACTACCGGATGGGCAGTGTTTAAAGACGATGAGCTGTGCGAATACGGGACGTTCTATGTGCCGACGAACATGAACATGGGTAAGAGGCTTGAGAAGTTCATGGATGAAGTCGGCGATCTAGTAGATAAATACCAGGTCGACATCGTGTGTTTTGAAGACATTCAAGATCAAGCTAATATCAGCACATTTAAGATTCTTGCTTTTGTACAGGCCGCTGGTATGATTTTCTGCGCAGAGAGAGATATCAAGTTTGATATTCTCGCCCCGTCTCATTGGAGGAAGATCCTCGGTGGTGGTTTTGGGCGAAAGAGAGAGGAACAAAAGCGAAAGTCTGTAGAGCTTGTAAAAGAGAAGTATGGGTATCAGGTTTGCGAAGACGCCGCCGACGCGATTTGTATCGGACTTGCTTGGTTAGAAGAAAACAAAAACAAATAAAAAAGGCCCCCTTACCACTGGTTTGGTAAGGGGGCCTTTTGCGTGTGTGTGCGCTATTTACAATAGTGGTTAGATTCTAGAAACGGCCTTCGTTAAGCCTACGCTGCATTTCTTGCACGCAAGTCGAGCCAGGATCAAGTTGACCGTCAACATAGGTTCCCATCCTCTGCTGAAGAGCCTTGATCGTGTCTGCGCCGAGCACGCCGTCGGGCGTCACGCCGAGGACGTTCTGCATCGCGCGGATGACAGGGGAGCCCTTGGCCGTGGAGTCGCACAGCCACCCGGAAGTAAGTGCACCGTTTTTGTTGACATTGGGTGCCCACTGGTGCCACACCTCGCCGTCGACGTAGGTGCCGAAGAACTTCTGAAGGGCTTCTGTAGTGCCACGGCCCCAATAGCCGTCGACGTCGATGCTGTTGGTGGAAGGTGCAGGCGTCGGGTCGACAGCGGGGACGTTGTCAGAAGAGCCGTCGCGCTTGGGGCCGATGTAGACGAGCTTGCCGTCCCATCCGCCGTGACCGTAGTTGGCGTAGGCCTTGATGTTGGACTCCCAACCGGTCTGGTCGCCCTGCCGGCCGGAGATACCGCCGGTCTCGGAGATGCTGAACTGCATCATGAGGTCCGGCTCGGCAGACCAGCACATGGCGGTGTGGTACGTCTCGTTCAGGTAGACGTCGCCCGTCTGGGCGATGTAGCCGTCGCCCATCGGGTGCCACTCGAACAGCCCCGTCGACAGGAAGCCCTCCCTCATGTTGCCGGTATAGGTCGCGTTGCCGGTGCACCCGGGATACGCGAGCTCCCAAGCTTCGATGACAGCCGAAGAGCAGTCGAAGTCGCCGTTGGGGACTGACACCTGGGTGCCGTCCGACAGGGTCACGACCTCGCGCGTGCCGTCGCCCCAGCGCTGGTACTGGCTGTAGCCGTGGCCACCGTTCCCGTCGTGCGTGACCATGTGGTGCATGATCTCCGCCGCGACCTGCTGGTAGGTCAGCTTGCTAGTCTCCGCCGGAACATCCTGGCTCGGCACGTCCTCTGCCGGGGTCTCAGGTGCATCGTCTTTCGGTGGGTTGTCGGGAATCGGCTGTCCGCAATAGGGACACTTGTTCTCCGTGTCACCTGAATTCGTGCTCGGCACCATGGACGCGTTAAGTACCTCGTTGGCATCTGCAGCGCCAATGCCTGGAACGACCTTGCTGTCATCGAACTGCCAGACATCACAAGAGATAGAAGGCTTTGATGCCGACCATTTGGCAACCCAGCGATTCACATTGTCCACGCCCTGAAGATATGCATTCCACCAGGACTCGCTGGCGTACACACCCGGCGTATAGCCCGCGTTGCGGACGATATCGCAGAACGCGATCGCGTTGGCCTGCGCCACTGATTCAGTGCCTGGCTCCTCAGAGTCGAAGTACACAGGGTAGCTTGGATGGTAATTCTTAATTGCGTCGAGGCACTGGTTCGCCTCAACCTGCGCGGACTCGACGCGCGTGGCGTATGAGTACCAGTAGAAGCCGTAGGGGATGCCGAGGCGCTCGCACTCAGACACGTTGGTTGCCAGCATGTTGTCGAGACGACCGCCTGAGTCGAAGCGGCCGAAGCCGACGCGGATGATCGCGTGATACCCTGCGTCCTTGACCTGCTGCCAGTTCACCTGGCCGTCGTGCTCAGAGACGTCTACTAAAAGCTGTGACATTTATTACCTGCTTTCTCTAGAACACCCTGACAGGAGTGCCGGAACTATTATACACATATAGAGCTTTAGCTCTCGTCGGTACACCGCTTGAATTGTATACCCAAACTTGTTTTGCTCTTTGCGGTTTTCCATTTGAGTCATATACCCATACTTTTGTCGTTACAGTGAAAGGAGCATTCGATAATGTAGGCCAAGCTGTGTATGAGCCCCCCTCGGCTATAGGCTTTTCACAAAAAACAAAACCTGCACCTACCGTACAGTTATTCCATCCATCTGCGTAACTCGCTTGTCTGTTTGCCCATCCTCCGAGAAAGGTCGAACCGGCATTAGCGTTCCAGTTCGAATAGTCGTATGGGCAACAGATCTTATGCGTTGCGCCCCAATGGTCTTGTGTAACATTGTAAGCATTTGATGCAAACATGTCTGCATTTGCAGAAGCGCCGGTAACTGACACCAGGTTCCCCCAGTATTTTGTCGACGCCAGAGTTGAATTCGCTGCCTCTGTTGTGTAGGTTATGTTTCCGGTATAACTGTCTCCCCAATAGCGCTGGTTAAACTGTGTACCTCCGGCGGCTATGAACGGCACTATTCCACAAGCTGCGGTCGGCCATCCGAAACTAACTTCTAGAACTGCGTCAAAATGGGTCGGAACGCCGGTGTTATATATCACCCACTGTTTCTGCCCTATCACCCAGACGCTGCCGGCCGAATTTACCCCTGCAAAGCCAAATGCGACTGGAAAGTTAGCATAATATCCGGGAGTGTTGAAAGCAAAACTTGCGTGAGCGTATCCGGTATCCCCTGACTTGTAACAATCGTGAAGTTGCAAAAAAGTCGTGGCCCCGACATAGGACTTAGAGTCCGGCATATATGTGATAAAATTATTGGCCATATTAAGCCACTTTACTATATTGGTGTCAGAACCATGATAATATTTGCTGTGGTTATATAGTTGCGTTACACCACTGCTATAGAGTTCAAGCGATTGAGTCATCGACACCTCCTCTACTCTTGCCATAAAAAACAAGAGAACGCAGTTCTCCGTATGGCTGACGAGACCATAGGCCTACTGGCGTCCTCTTGTTTGATTGCATTATATCCATATCAAGGAAGAGTTATTCTTCTTCTACCGCAAACTTTTTCTTAAGTTGATCGACTTGGTCGTCGGAAAGCTTAGGGTAGGATGCGATGATATCCTCCAGCTCTTCGCCTTTCCCGAGACGGATTGCCACGGCTCGTTCGATGATACGATAACCAACTGCGCTCACAGCCATTATTTATTCTCCAATCAGGTCGGCCAAGACCAGGTTGATGTCGTTGATTTGATTTTCAAGATCCGAGGTGGAGCCTTCGCCCTCTGCCATCACGAGAAGAACGTCGTCCATTGAGGACAAGAGCCCGTTGTACTCGGTGTTCTTGCGCTCTCGCTCCTCTGACTCTGTCTTCCGTTGATTCGCACGCGCTTCGATAAGCTGAAGCTCGCCCTCTGTGTAGAGCTTGTAACGGAGGATCTCCTCGTTCTCAAACCACTCGTGCTGGCCTTCTATGTAAGGCTGATCCTCGACTTGCCGGCCATCCATGCCGACGATGGTCTTTCCGTTAAGCTCGTCGTCGTTGAAGGTATAGGTATCAGTCTTTGGATCTACCTTGTACTCGTCGTTTTTGAGCCACACGCTTGTGCCGTCGTCAAACTTAAACAGAGTCTCAAAGTGAGTGATTGGACCGCTTGACGGGATCTCCGGGTGATGCGCGATGCAGTACCAATCTTGCTCAAGATGGCCCTTTGAGAAGTCTACATCAGACTCCTGAATCTCATTGTCTTGCTCGTCAAGAATCCTCACAAAAGACTCCTTTCATATCGTTTTAATATTGGACCCAGATGGTGCCAGCCCAGCCAGAGTTTTGAGTGGACGGGGCAGAGGTGCTTGCGTATGTGCCAAGACTCTCTCTCGCTGACAGCCAGTTTGATGCACCAGTTCCTCCGTGCGCGACAGAAACTACTCCAACGACATTGTTTGCGTTCCCGGTGAACGTGCCGTCGGTCTTAATCGTACAAATGGTAGTGGTGTTGTTCCCTGAGCTATAGTTGGAATCCGTCGTATAAGAGAATATTAAATCTTCTCCAATCGTTGAGTATCCACCCATTGTCCAGGCCCCGGAAGTTGTTTTCACAGTAAACAGTGGGGAGTAGCCATTAGATGAGGCATACCAAGTTCTAACTATACTCCTGTCTCTTGCTCCAATCCAAGAACCTCCGGTTTCTTTCGTAATCTGTCCAGTCATTTCTCCGCCTGATTTGGCAAGGAATTTATTCTTAATATTTGATACAACAGTAGACAGTCCTGTCTCGTCTAAAAAAGCCATGAGGGAAAGTACCTCCTAAATAGAAGCCTTCACTTATGGAAGAGTACAAAGTACCCCCCCCCCGGATTTTTCAGAGTTAAACTTGGATGAAAATACTGCCAGAATAGTCTGAGCTAGGAACAGAAGAACCGGACTTTATGCCAAGATTGTTTCTGGCAGAAGCTCCGTCTGTACCACCCGTGCCACCGCTCCCTACTGGCAACGGATTGCTGAAAGCTATATTCCCACTCGAAGGACTAAAAATACGAAAATCATAATCTGTGTTTGTGCCGTTTCTATGAAAATCGATGTATCCGCCGATTTCTATAACGCCGCCATTGCCGTCTCCCCCGTGGAGATATACGGTTCTGCCAGGAGAGCCAATAGTATCACTAATGTTTGTGTAGGCAGCAGGTCCAAGACCTAACCAGCCTTGAAACTCGCTCTTTGAAATATCTTTGATTTTTTTATCGCTTGAATATCCAATGCCGTATGCCATCGTGCTTGCGGTAAGGCTGTCACCAGACCAGCCTATTTTGATGATATTAGCGGAGTTGTTATAATCAACGACTCCCGAAGCGGAAACAGCATTTGCGTTTTTCCCAAGATAAGTAGCATCACATTTTTGCTTAAATGTTTTTAAACCAGTCTCATCTAAAAAAGCCATAAGGGAAAGGTACACCTCCCACGAAGAAGTCTTTGGAAGTATTCTTAAAAGAATACCCCCCCCTCGTGGATTTTTCTATGACTGGTTTTATACCTGGATAAAAATATTCTTGTTTGAGCCAGAACCCGGAACAGAGGATCCCGAGTTGATTCCTAGATTGACTCTCGCGCTGTCAATGTCCGTAGCTCCTGTACCTCCTGACCATGTCGAGAGGGGTGGATTAAGGTAGGCATTGCCATTACTGTCGCACAACAATACCATATCATAAGATTTCGTCGAACCCTCTTTATGGAAATAGACCGTTGCGCTGGTGTGTTCACCACCGCCGTTGTCAATATAGGGGATTCTTCCGGCAAACGCTTTAGAGCTTATATTCACAGTGTTAAATGACGCTGCGGTGCCCACCGCTGTCTTCTTCACAAAAGTATCATCCAGTTTAGATTTAAATTGCTTAAGTCCAGTTTCGTCTAAAAAGGCCATAGGGGAAAGGCACCTCCTTGTTTAGAGAATTCAGAGATATCCAAAAGTCTATTGGATACCCCCCCCCATGAACTTTTTAAAGCAAATTATACTTGAACAAACAAACTACCGGGAGAACCAGATGCTAAATCTGATTGAGCCGATAACGTTGATATGCCAATTGCTGAGCGAAAATTAGTCGGTGACGTCAGATAATATGTCGAACCTGTGGCGTCGGACGCAGATGTGCTATCTCTATAGACGCCAATAGTCCCCGTTCTCACGTTACCGCTGGAATCAAAAGCTCTTGTAGACAAAAGCATTGCCGAAGTCCCATTTGATAAAAATTGATGTATTACCTGCCCAACGTTGTTCCCCTCGCTATCTTCATAGTTTATGGAAGGCGCATAAGCACTTTCGTGGCCAGAGACTTTATGTTGTGTAGTCCTAATGACAAATGTTTCTCCGATTTCAATTTGATAGTTTCGAGGTGATGTATTCGAATGTTTAGCTGGAAGAAAAGTGTCGTCTATGCAGTTCTTAAAAGTCTTTAATCCTTGATAGTCTAAGAATGCCATAGGGGAGAGTGCCTCCTTAAGTCGATAGGACGCTTTCCTACAAGCGCCCCCCCCCCTGAAATTCTCTGTCTAGAGCTGAATCATTATATCTCCTTTACCTCCGGAAGTCGTGCTTAAGGAGGATACAGAGTTGATC
>ERZ808245.471-NODE-471-length-20229-cov-5.702637_pt1 | contig 20229 bp, 27 predicted proteins | sample MGYA00521243_ERZ808245 | MGnify/ENA primary metagenome ERZ808245 (study PRJEB31516, sample SAMN03275576) | gut metagenome | biome: mammalia-associated habitat; material: feces | host: Papio cynocephalus | place: Kenya | collected 2012-07-07 ... | reverse complement strand
GGCGGCATTATACACATCACGCCGAAAGATACAACATACGAGCAGCGCGCATGGCATGGCAGTCCATATAGTTTTGACATATTCGATTTAGGTGCCATGGGAAAAGGTGAAGGGCATCAAGCACATGGCTGGGGACTGTATTTTGCTAAAGATCGAAACGTATCAGAAGCCTATAAAGAGGTTTTAGGAGATAAAAACACCTCGATAGAAGTAAACCAGACTATATATCGGCTTAATGAAGAAGAAGATTGGGTAGAAAATGGAAACGTAATCAAATACGGCAGTGCCATGGGGTACGTATTGGATTCAATGTACGAAACGGGAAGCAGAGAAAAAGCGATTGCTGATTTAAAAGACGCATTGAAAAGGAATAGAATCAGAGGAGTTTATGCAGATGAGGCTAGAAAAGCAATTGGAATTTTAAAAGAGAAAAATATAAAACTGAATAAAACCGACCGGCTGTATGAAGTAGAAATTCCTGAAAACGATGTACTGCTTGATGAACAAAAAACAATAGGGGAACAACCGCAAAAAGTACAAGATGCGATTATGGATATGTTGTTTGGCAGGAATGTCAACGCAGCATTGCGGGAAGCAGAGAATAAAGGCGGATACGAAGGGAAAGATGCAGTAGAAAAAGCACTGCGTTATATAAGCGAAGACGAAAGCGAATTGGAAGCCCGCGGCATTTCTGAGGAAGAAGTGGAAAATGCGTATAACAAAGCATTGGAATACGTCGATGAAGAGTTGCTCTTGAAAGCACAGGAAGAAAAGTTAAGCTATGAAGACCCCGAAAAGCCCCATCTTACGGGAGATATATACAAAGTAAAAGAATTAACTGGTGAAGAATTTTATAATGAGTTAGCAATGTCTACGCCAGAATATGATGAAGCGGCGTCAAAATTGTTAAATGAATACGGTATCAGAGGCATAACGTATGAAGGAGAAAGAGATGGCCGTTGCTATGTCGTTTTTGATGACAAAGCAATTTCTATCATAGATAAGTACAATCAGCAGCTAAACAATGTCAAAGCGGCATATGATACAAATACCGGAGCGATTCATCTTTTTGATGCGGCCGACCAGTCCTCATTTATCCATGAGGCTGGGCATATGTGGCTGTCTGAAATGAAGAACATGGCCATGCAGGACGGCGCACCGGAACAATTAATCAAGGACTTAGATGTTTTGAATACATGGGGTGCATACAGCCCGGAAAAAATGAAAGATTATGCTGGCACAAATCGCGAAAAAGAATTTGCGGAATACGCCAAAGCGATAGAAGATGCCCGTAAAAGCGGCGATGCCGTTGCCATCAAAGCAGCGGAAGAACGATGGATGCAGGAACGGTTTGCAAGAGCCTTTGAACGGTATATGGCAGATGGCAAAGCACCGGCACGGGAATTGCAAGGGCCGTTCCGAAAATTTAAAAAATGGTTGGTCGGTATCTATCAAGACCTCAAAAATTTGGGCAAAGAACCGCCAGAAGATGTAAAACGCGTCATGGACAGAATGCTTGCAACCGATGAAGAAATAGAAACATGGGCGAAACTGCGGGAAATAAACGCTTGGGACAGAAAAGGATTTAGCGGCGATTTATCCGGCAGTGAAGGAACCATGATAAAAAAATGGGCTGAAAAAATCAGAGAAACAGCAAAAGAAAAATTGATGCAGAAATATATGGATGACATCAAGAAACAAGATGAAGCGGATCGACGGCGCGGCTTGGAAGAAGAAAAAATAGCCTATCAAAAACAACTGTGTGAAGAAAACGAACTATATAAATATGAAAACCTGTACAATACCATGCCGGAAGCCAGAGCGGGTATTTTGGCAAAATTGAATATTGCGAATGAAAAAGAATTTAGAAAAGCCCTGCAAGAAGCAGGCGGCACACTGGAAGAGCGCACGAATGAATATATGAAAGCCAAAAGAGAAGAATACGATTCGCTGATGTATTCGCCGGAACAAATCAGAGTGATGGCAGATGAACAGCTGGCGTCTACGAATGGTCAAATAGCCATCAACGAATTGGAAGCCCATGCGATGCGGCGAAAACTAAACGGCTATATTGCGGAATGCGTAAAAGCCATGCGGGAAGTAGGAAATGTATCCGGCACGGATGCGGAAGTAGCAGCACAACTACGTAACATATTGCATGTAGAAGATATAGCAGATAAAGAAAAAGCCGCCAAAGGGGCTATGAAAGACAGCATACTGGCTAAAAGCAAAGAAATAGCAGACCTCAAAAAACGGCTGGCAGAAACAAAAGAAAAAGGAAAAGAAACAAAAGAACAAAATGAACGGACGATTGCCCAACTAAAAGCCGGGCTGAACGAAGTCATTAAAGGATTAAATGATGCACGTGACATGGGCAGCAGCAACTATCAATCTGTATTGCGGCTGACACGTGAAGAAATGAATGATATGACTATCGGCGATGCGACGACGTGGCGGCACTATGAAGTAAAAGCGAAAGCAGCAAGCCGCCGGGCGGACATACAAATGTCAGCAGGAAACTTTACGGAAGCTGTCATAGAAAAAAACAACGCACAAAAATTCTACTGCATGTCACGTGTAGCCAAAGAAAATGAAGACTTCCTAAGAAAAGCCCTAGGACATGACTATGAAGACGCTGCTACCGGCGAAGAACGGACAGGGATTGCCGGTATTATTAACCGCATAAAGCGGCAAAAGAACCCTGTACGAATGGGACAGAACGAACGCTATTTTATTGAACACTTGGCGTATATATTGGGGCTGGATAATCGGGATGGCCGTATTCCGCTTGACGATAAAGGCAACCCCGTCGGCATAAATTGGGAATACTTGTACCGTGACTTGTCGCCGGATAATGCAACAGAGCAGAAATCAAAATTAAATCCGGATGACTTGATAGCCCCTTGGGTGCGAGCTATGGTAGAGCGAAAAGACCGCATAGAAGATTATCAAAAAAATATTAACATGGCACAGATGAGAGATATTCACCAAGCCATACAAGCAATTTACCGTGTAGGAAAACGGGACTATGAAGCAACAACACTCATGAATGACGACGGCAAACAAGTAAGTATCATCGATGCCGTCGCCGAAATGCTGGCAGAACGAGATTATTCAGTGGATACGATAGAACAAAAACTGTGGAGCGCGGAACAAGAAGAGAATGACAAAACAGCAAAGGGGCGCTTAAAAGATACATTGAGTGACGCGCTGCTGTCGTTAACTAAGCCGGAAGTCGTATTGAACGACATGGGCAAATCTTTTATCAAATATATCTACAAACCAATTGATACAGCATCACGAAATGAAATGAGTATGCTGCAGCAAGCTTATAAAGAATTTGGTGAAATTTACAATATGTACAGCAAAAAAGAATGGCGGCATATCCGGCAGGATAAGTTGTATAACCTCGGCAGAATCAGCAACTACACCAAAGAACAGGTAATGGCCATTGCACTGAATTGGGGAAATAAAGAAGGACGACAGCGTATTTTAGAAAATCTCAACGAAGGCATACAGCATGAATATGAAAAATACACACAGACAGACGTGGAAAACCTATTTGCCAAAGTACTCACAGACAAGGATTTGGATTTTTTAGAAGCCGTGTGGAAACAGGTAGGACAGTACTGGCCGGAACGAAACAAAGTACAGGAACGGCTGTATGGCGTCGGTCTTGGCAGAGTGCAGGCAACACCGTACACTGTTAACGGTAGAACCGTAAGCGGCGGCTATTATCATATCGTCTACGATCCGAAAATCTCAACGAGAACAACGGATATGGAATTAGAAGATATAGTAAAATCACAATCCTCCGGCAATGCGGCAATGGCAATCGGTATGGGAAGTTCTAAAAAAAGAGTAAAAGTAGTAAAGGATCAGGTAGTAATGAAAAACCTGAATGTATGGCCGCAGACAATCAACGAAACGATACACATTATTTGCATGCGAGAAGCTGTTACAGATGTGTATAAGTTGCTGAATAGAAAAGAGATGGAGGCCGTCATAGTACAGGACTACGGCATAGAAACGTATCAGATGCTGAAACAATGGGCGCGGGACTGCTGGAAAACAGATATAGCTAAAACAGACAAAATATCCAGAATGTTGGAAAATCTCAGACGAAATACGGCGTATAGTGTCATGGCATACCGTGCCAGTACAGCGATTTTAAATGCATTGAATATCTTCCCGATGATGCGCGAAATCGGATTTGCAAATACATGGCAAGCACTGAAAGATGTATATATTACAGGTAATTATAAAAAGAGCCGGCAGTTTGTGATGGAACACTCGCCGTTTATGGCAGAACGAATCAACACATTGGACAAGGATTTTCAACAGCACATGACATTCGATGTTGACAAAAACGCAAGTATCCTAAGTGTGAAGTCAAACGGAGTAGGAAACAAGGTACAATATATAGGGGGCATAAAAGATGGCATAAACAGGTTTGCGTACTTTGCAATAGCAGAAACAGACTTAATGCTGTCTATGCCGCTTTGGAAATGGAAATACCAGGAATCGCTGCAGCGGCAAATTGAAGAAGGCAAAACAGATGAATTGGTGATGCGAGATCAAGCAACCTTTGAAGCAGATAGAGCCGTGCGAAATGTACTGGGGTCCGGCATGACAAAAGACCAAGCACAAGTACAGCGAACCCAGGGTTTAGTATCTCAAATCATACCCTTTTATTCATACTGCAGCACGGTAATGAATGCGCTCATCCAAGAAGGGTACAACATCAGCGCCGGAAAAAGTAAAGTTGGTATGTGGAACGCTATGTTGTGGTGGATTGTGCTGCCGACGATTTTTGAACAGCTGTTCCGGTCGGCCGTAGCCGGTGATGACTGGGAAACCTTAATGAAAAAGATGGGTGTCAAAATGATTACAAACACAACGCAAGGGTTGCCTGTCGTGCGTGATGCGGTCGAATTTATGGCTAACAAAGCATTTGATTTGCCGAACTATGATAGCGGCAACGTACTGGCAATTTCTATGTTTGATGAATTGCAAAAGGGCATTGAATCGGCTGGTTCAAAAAATCAAGATGCAACCGACGTAGCAAGACATTTGACTAGAGCATTAAACCGATATACGGGCTTTTCCGACACGCTTACAGATGGATTTTGGTCACTGATGCGGTTTAGCTTGGTTGATACAGATAGAAGCGTCCTCGACTTAGCAAACAGTGTTATTTTTGACAGACGATACAAAACAGCAAAAGAAAGAGAAAAAGCCAAAAAACAAAAAGCAAATAAAGAAAAAAAGAAAGGATCAGAATAAATGATACAAACGTTGGAAGTAGCAGTAACATATGATGCCGATGGCGTGCAAAAATCATTCCCGTACCCATACAACTATAGAAATAGTCAGGATATAGTTGGGTATCTTATCGATGAACAAGGATTTGAAACAGAGATAAAAACAAATTATAAATACGATACGGTTAATAACGCATATATATATCCGCAACAAGGTGATCCAATACGGGCACCGGTGAAAATAAAGTTGATGCGTGAAACGCCGCTGCAAAATAATGTTGATTTGCCGGATAAATTACCATTTTCCATGATTGAAAAAGAAATGGACTGGATTATCATGATGTTACAAGAAACGGTATATCGAGCAAACTTGTCATCGTTTGACGTACAGATTGCAACACAACAGGCGAATTTAGCAACACAACAAGCAAATAAGGCAAAACAAGAAGCAGATAGAGCGGAAAATGAAAAAGAATTGGCAAAAGCAGAAGCGGAGAAAGCCACAAATCAAGCCAATATTGCAACATCTAGCGCAAATAATGCAATGGAAAAAGCCAATTTAGCTGGGACGTATGCTAGCCAAGCATTTGCAGCGACGGCTCCAGCATGGGAAGAAACAAAAACATACAGCTATCCAGTAGTTGTTGCTTATAAAGATGGGAACTCCTATAGATGCATAGGGGAATCAGTAAAGGGGGAAAATCCATCATCATCTAAGAACTGGGTAAAAATTACGTTGGATGGAGAAAATTTTTTTGAAATTGATGAATCTGGGAATATTATGCCGGGAATAGACCCGGCGTATTCATTGACATGGGAATTAGATATAAACGGTGATATTATGCCGAAGGAGGCAAGCGCATGAGTACAAGAAATATTGTTCCGCGGAAAAGCGGAGAGGGAAGTATTGGTACAAAAGATAAAAAATGGAAAGCGGCAGAGATAGAAACTGTGACTGCAAAAGCGGCAGAGATAGAAACTGTGACTGCAAAACAAATAATATCACGGTCGTTTGCCGCGTTACCGGTGTGTTATTTACGCGACCAATGCTTTGGTGGTGCGAAAACTAAATTAGTAGTACCAAGCAATTTATATGTCAACATAGGAAACGTAGGATTTATACAGAATGGCAGTAGCACGATTGATATTTCTAACGCTGCGGCTTGGGACGATAGTACCTATGCGGCGGCAGCAAATAGAAAAGGAAAAGACTTTTATATTTACGCGTGTCAATCTGATACGACGGTACCTAAGATTATTTTATCGGCTAATTCGACAGTACCGACAGGATATACAGCGTCTAATTCTCGCAAGGTCGGCGGCTTTCACTGCGAATGTGCTGATGTTGGAGAAATTACCGGACACGCTTTATCCGGATACGTTTCCGGAGACATTTTACCGGCCAGCGTTTGGGATCTGCGACATCGGCCGATTGCATCGCCGGAAGGAATGGTATGGGATGGGAACGAATGGATAGATATTTACTTAGCATCTTGGAGTGGCTCAAACCTGGTATCTGCCTACGGCGGCGTCATCTGCGATGGCGAATCCTCAAAACTTTTTCACGGCGAATTATTTGTCGAAGAATTCGCGAAAGTAAACAAACACCTGCCGTCTCGTGATGACTTCGTAGCCTTTGCGAAAGGATCTAATGAAATGACAAATATCAACGGCAGCTCGGACCCGAATACAACAGGAGGACATACCGATACAGCCGGACGAAGGATGATATCAAACATCGGCTGCGAAGACTGCTGCGGCGTTTTGTGGCAATGGACCTCTAATCTTGATGGGCACCCGAATGACTATTACTTGGATACGACGAATAAACACATGCAGGGAAGTCAGGGAAGTACCGCCCAAACGTCGAGTGATCAAGGGGATCACTGGCTATATGGCTACGGATGGCAAAATGACGGACGAAGCACAACAAATGTCACCATTGATGGCGTAATGAATCGCTATGGTAAATCATATGGCGTAATAGCCCGTGCGCTGGTTGGTGGTTCTTGGGTCGACGGGTCGTCGTGCGGTTCGCGTTCGGTCATTTTGGATGGCTTGTCGTCTCGCCGCCTTGGCAGCTTCGCGGGGCGGGGTGCGTCTGAGCCGAGGGTCGCAGACTTCTAATCGCATGGGTCGACGGTTCACAAGTCGCCGGCTGAAAAAATATTCACAGTCTATATATCCGTCTATGACGGTTTTATAGAAGGCTTATGCATCGCCCGTGCGCTGGTTGGTGGTAATTGGGACGACAGGTCGTCGTGCGGTTCGCGTTCGGTCAATTTGAATAACTTGTCGTCTAACCGCAATGGCAACAACGCGGGGCGGGGTGCGTCTGATACGGGGAATAAAAAGCGTCTAGCCTAAATCCCTCGGCTGGATGCATGAGCCTTGGCATATACCAAAATACACAACGGGAGGAGAGTCTGGTTAGTAGAAAAACGAAAGCCAGTCAATCTAATTTTATGAAAAGATATGGACACCTGTTTAATAAGATAATCACCTTAGATAACTTGCAAGAAGCATATCACAGAGCGGCACGCGGGAAACATTGGCAGCGTGCGATAAAAGAGTACGACAAAGACCAGCTGCTATGGCTGTTAAAACTGCAAGCGGCATTGAAGAATGGAACATTTCGCACAGCACATTATCAAACCAAACAGATTTATGAGCCGAAAAAACGAACTATTTATATTTTGCCATTCTACCCAGATCGCATTGTGCATCATGCTGTCATGAATGTATTGGAACAAATTTTTGATAAGCTCATGATAAAAGATAGCTATGCCTGCCGAAAGGGAAAAGGGCAACATGCGGGAAGCAAGCGATGCATGGAAATGGTGCGGCGAAATAAGTACTGTTTAAAATGCGATATTAGTAAATTTTATCCGTCTGTACATCATGCCGTATTAAAAAGAATCATCAGTCATAAAATCAAAGACAAGGAGCTGCTGACACTACTCTATGAAATTATTGACAGTACCCATACAGAAACAAATGTACCAATTGGAAACTATTTATCTCAATGGTTTGGGAATCTTTATATGAATGAAGTTGACAAATATGTCAAGCAAACATTGCGCATCAAAGACTATATCCGCTATTGTGATGACTTCTGTTTTTTTTCGAATGACAAAGATGAATTGCGGAAAATAAGGGCATGGCTGCCGGAATACTTGGATAAGCAGCTAAAGCTTAAACTAAGTAAATGCCAGCTTTTCCCTACATCGCAGGGGGTAGACTTCCTGGGATACCGACATTTCCCACGGTATATTCTTGTGCGTAAACGGACGGCAAAGAGAATAAAACGTCATCTGCGTGAAACAATGCACCTTTTAAAACATGGCAGAATCACACCGAAAACGGCACGATCAAAAATAGCCAGCGCAAAAGGATGGATACAACATGCCAATGCACATAATTACGCAATGGCAAATCATCTTAATGAATTATGGGAAGAGGTAAAAGCCTATGAACAAGTTTAGCGACTTTGCAAAAGAAGAGACGGGACTGGAGGGCGATAAAGTAACGATTAGTGAACTTTTTAATCAGAAAATCATTGTCGTAGCGTATCGAAAATTAAAATCGCGAGCAGTACAAGGTAAAAATTGCATTGAAATACAATTCAAGTTAAATGAAGAATTACGCGTTACATTTACAAACAGTGCTGTTTTAGAACGACAGCTAGACCAGTTTAAAGATATGCTGCCGTTTGAAACAGCTATCAAGAAAATTCATAATTACTATACATTTACATAGGAGAGAAAAATGGTAGGATTTCCAAAATTTTTAAACACAAAAAATGATTATGAATATATCCGGAAAAACTTTCCGGACGAAGAATGGGAGCCAGTATATCAAAACCTTTTAGATACAATGTACGCATGGTTCAACGTAGGCGTTATTTTGGACGATGGAATTACAGATGATTCGCATAAAGTTGTAATTGACGAACAAAACAACAAACGATATCAATATGAAAAAAGAATAGATGAAAATTGCAAATTATTAAAAATTGGCTATACCGAAGAAGAGGTAAAAGCAATTATTGAAAGAAAATGAGCGAACAAGAGTATAAAGAAGAAATCGTACAGCGTCTAGCAGCTATTGAAACAAAATTAGAATTAATGCAGAAAAACATGGAAGCATTAACTGAAAAGTTAGACAAAACAAATCAAACGGCAATTATTGCAAGTCAGTCCAGCAAATCAGCACATCACAGAATATCTACGATGTACTGTATAGCAGGAGCGATTGGCGCAGTTGTATCTTTTGTAGTTGATTTTTTTAGGAGGTAGCAAAAATGCAAGAAAAAGCACGTAAAATTGTAATGGATTATTTTAATACGCATGTTGATGTCACAGATAAAAAGATGATTACTATGAACGATGTATTCATTGTTTGGTGGTGCAAGACTTTACAAAATTGGAAAGCCTTAGTATCTACTGATGTAGCGGATGGCATGTATTATGAAGTCACTCACAATGGTGATAAAAATGAAACATACGTTGACGTATATAAGAAATGGGAAAATTACACAGTAAAAGATTAGGAGTTGTGATAACTATGGAAAAATTAAAAGTATTTATTAGTCAACCTATGCGTGATAAAACAAACGAACAGATTCTTAATGAACGCAAACGTGCGATTAATATTATTAAAAAGAAATTTGGCAAAGATGTTGAGATTTTGGATAGCTTCTTTAAAGATGCACCACATGAAAGCACTCCCGTATGGTTTTTGGGGAAATCACTAGAAGTATTATCCAAAGCAAATCTTGCATACTTTATAGGTGACTGGAAAAATTATCGAGGTTGTAAAATTGAAAACACTGTTGCTCATGAATATGGCATAGATACGATAGAAGAATAAGAGAGGAGTCGTGATAACTATGAAATTTAAAAAGAAACCAGTTGTAATTGAAGCATATCAGACTAAAGAGGAAAAAATTATTCACACTCTCGAAGGAGATATGAAAGCAAGTGTCGGCGATTATATTATTACCGGCGTAAATGGTGAGCAGTACCCATGCAAACCGGATATTTTCGAAAAAACATATGAAACGGTTAAAGACGATGGAATGACTATTGGTCAAGCTATCGAAGCAATGAAGCAGGGCAAACGTTGTGCAAGAAAAACGTGGAACGGTAAGGGACAATATATTGAACTGGCAAAAAATGTAAGCTATATCAACCCAAGTGGTGAAGTAGTAAACGTAAATCACGAAGCCATGGGTAATAAAGCAGTTGCATTTATTGGTACATCGGGTGTGCAACTTGGATGGTTAGCGTCACAAGCTGACCTATTATCTGAAGATTGGTATATTGTAGAATAAAAAAGCGAGGAGAGAATAATATGGAAAAAGACATAAAAGAAGTTAAAATGCACAAATATATTGGAACAAAAGTAGTAAAAGCCTATCCATGCCCAGCTTGGAAAAATGCAGGCGGACACAAGGTTGGAGATGAAGGATATAAAGTGATCTATGAAGATGGCTATGTGAGCTGGAGCCCAAAAGACGTATTTGAAAAACATTATAAAAAAAGTGATACGTATATTGACAGAATGAAAATAGAATATGAAGAACTACAAGATAGACGAATGAAGCTAATAGATTTTCTCGAATATCATCGTGATTTGATAAATGACAATGAATACTATCAAATGACAGACCAATTAGCGGTGATGAGTGAGTACGCTAGTGTTTTAAGACAACGAATTGACTATGCAAAGTTGAAGGCGGAAATGATTATGGAAAAGAAAAATGAAGAATAAATTATTGAAATTTGGCCGCTGGGCAGAAAAAAACTGGATACAGATTGTAGTAATCGTAGGGTTGTTCCTTATGCTTGAATTAGCATTAGTTTTCTTTTCTTGGCTGATTGGATATTGGTGCAACGCCTTGCTTAGCATGCATTTTGAATTATCATCGTGCTGGGCGGGAATTGGTGCCATAGGCACGGCACTGGGGGTTGTTGTTGGCCTGGGTAAGGCGGCGTGGACAAAATACAGTACGAATACTGCGCACACAGAGAATAATTTAATTAAAAGCGTAACTGATAAAATAGGAGGAATGGGAAAATGACGCGTGAGCAGCTGGCAAGAGAAATTGCAAAAGGAATCGTAAATACTGGTGTGGAAGGAAGTTTTGACACTATTACATGCAGCACGGCCGGTGATTATCCATCTATCGGTATTAGCCAGTGGGAAGGACCGCGGGCAGATCGGTTGTTAGCGATGATTCCGGGCGGGTATCAATTTAGCGGTCGGACATTTAGCGACATTCAAGGGGCCGGAGAATTATATGATTTGCAGAATCTGTTATCTGGCAATGCTGGAGAAGCGGCGCAGCTTGATCAATTAACAAGTGATTGTTTATCTTATGTAGATGCTTTGTGGGAAGTGTCAGACTTAGATCAATCAAGACCGCTGATTTATTGTGGGATTTGGTGCCCGACATCGACCTATGTCGTACAGCAGTTTTGCATGCGCCGCCAGGAACGCGGGTACGATTTAAGAAGTTTAGAATGCGTGTATGAAATGTTCCACAGTGAATACGCCAATGCAGCAGGATGCGGCGAATATCAAGAAGGATATGCAAATCGGGCATATGCGACATATGAGTATGTTGCGACATTAGATTTAAGCGAATACGGAGAGTAAGGAGGTATCATGATTGCTGAGATTATTAAGAAATATAAAAATAAAATATATTTTGTTGTCTGTATTTTGCTTGTTGTGCTTGTCTTTGCCGCAGGCTGGATGGTGTGCAGACACTACGAACCAACAAATGATACACCTATCAACAGAACAGTGGACAACGTACAAGCGGACGCTGACAGAGCTGGATATGAAATTAACACAGCTGGAAAAGAACTCGAAAGCGGACAAAAGCGACTTAGCGATGCTACGGCAACAACTGACAGAATCGCAGAACGCAATACAGAAAGCGCAAGCCTCATTGAAGATTGCAGAAAACTCCTTGACGAGCTTGCAAAACAATGTGCAGACATTGAAAGCACAAATCAGCCAGAAAGAACAGGAGAATAAAAGGCTGCAGCGACAGCGAGATACATATGCTGTTATTGCTGCCGTATTTGCAATCACAACGATAGTTAAATAAATTTTTAAGCGTCATAAATGCGATAGCGTGTTTATGACGCTTTTTTTTAGGGAGATGTTATATGTAAAATGAAGAAAAGCAGAAAACGAGCTAAAGCATGGATAGACGGCTTGACGAAAAGCAGATTCAATGCCACAGTAGATGAACTGAAATTAACGCCGTTTCAGCGCGAAATATTGATAATGCGGCATGTAAACGGCTTTGACAATACACGTATAGCTATTGAAACCATGCGTTGCAAAGAACAAATTAGTACAGAATTATCAAAAATATATGAAAGAATTGCAACTAATTTTTTACAATAATTTAGCTATTTTCTGATTAATTATTATTTATTTTTACAAGAAAATTTAAAATATAATATAACCAAAGAGAGGTGCTGAACATGTATTACAACCCAATGATGCAGCAGGTACAAGGATATAGAGTAGGCAGTATGCAAGATGTCGTACAAGCGCAGATACCGTTTGATGGCTCCACAACATACTACCCCTGCCCAAATCAGAATTGCATATATACAAAAGCGCTTGATTTGAACACGGGACGTGCAATAATCCTTGAATATCGTTTGGTACAGCAAGAGCAAAGCAAGACCAATGTAAGCGATTTAGCAAAACGAATAGAAAAAATAGAACAATTATTACAAGGAGGAAACGAAAATGCAATTAATGCAAATGTGGCAAATGATGCAGGGTAGTCAGAATCCAATGGGAATGCTGCAAAACATGTGCGGAAATAATCCGGCGTTCGCTAATTTACAACAGCTTATAAACAGAAAAGAACCGCAGCAGCTGGAACAAATTGCAAGGAACATGGCAAAAGAACGGGGCGTCAATATTGATGCTATGCTGGCACAAATGGGCATGAAAAAATAATGGTTATAAACTAATTAGTTTATTTATAATAAAGATAAAAGGAGGAAAAGAAAAATGATGGAAAATGCAGGGATTCCGGTAACGTATGATTTGAATAATAGAAACAATGACATGTGGAGTTCAAGCGGCAGTTTTATTTGGGTATTTTTGATTTTTGCTATGATGATGTGGGGCGGCAATGGTATGTGGGGAGGCAATAACACCGGTTTAAACCAAGTAACAAATGATTTCCTATATACTAATCTCAACAGCCGCTTGGGAGATGGAATTACGCAGCTTACACAGCAAAATTTCGAAGCACAAAAAGATGGCTGGCAGCAGTCCCAGGCGATGCAGATGGCATTGGCACAAAATGGATTCATTACGCAAAACAACACGAAAGATTTACAAATGCAGCTGGCGCAGAATGCGTTTCAAGCGCAGCAGTGCTGCTGTGAGACACAAAAATCTATTGCAGCAGTGCAGGCAGAAAACTATAAAAACACGTGTGAAATTACAACCGCAATTCATGCCGAAGGCGAGGCAACACGCGCCCTGATTACACAGAATGTAATGCAGAATTTACGGGACAAACTGGCGGATCGTGACCGCGATTTGCAAACGGCAAACTTCCATTTGTCGCAGCAGGCGCAGAACGCAACGCTAATCGGAGCATTACGGCCGACACCGATTCCGGCATATGTAACAAACAGCCCGTATCAATCAGTAAGTGCGTGCAGTGGGTGCAATAACTAAATAACAGTGTATGTCTACACAAAAAGGGACGGCATGCACCGTCCCTTTTCTATAGGAGGAGTAAAAATGACGTGTTATAAGAAATCATCATGCATGGCAATTAACACAGCATCTCAAGCTGTAGCAGCCAACGGCATAGTTAATTTTGCAACCAGCAATACGACGGGATGCAGCATAAGTTATATCAACGGGAGCAATACGGTTACGCTAAAAAATAAAGGGCTATACTATGTAAATGTATCAGCCGAATTAATCGGGATTACTGCCGGAACAGGCACTATACAATTATTAAAAAATAATACTGCTGTTCCAGGAGCGCAGGCAGCAGCAACACTTGGCAGCGGCGACACGGCAAACCTAAACTTTACGGCAGTTGTTGATGTTTTAAAATCATGTGATTGCATTAATAATAAAGCCGCACTGCAGGTACAGTTATCCGGAGTTGGAGCGACTGTAAATAATATAACCATGACAGCTATAAAAATTGCATAGGAGAGATATACATGGAAATAATATTAGACATATATAAAAAAATATCAAAAGATGCGTCTAAAGAACAAATTATAGATAACATGATTGAATCACTGGCAAAAAAAGTAAAAAAAGATTGCCCGGACGAATACAAAAAGATTTTTTTAATGATGCACAACGAAATATACGATGGGCATTTTTGCGAATGTTTGGCCAAGAAAGCAGTATCAGAAATGGAAAATGCCGATGGAACACATGGCGGCCATTGGACGAAAGAACAGACCATGTCTGTCATGAATCAATATAACGTTAAAGCAAATATAAACGACTGGCACTATGTCATGAATATGATGTACAGTGATTACTGTAAAATCATTGGCGAAGACATCGGCATGTATGCTCATTTAGCTGATGCATATATTAATGATATTGATGCACCAAAAGACAAATCATTTAGAATTTATTTAGCTACGCATGACATAAGCGAGCTATAATTAATCAACTTGATGCATATAAAATAAAAGACCTCAATTAGTATCTCTTGGAAACGTATAAGGTACTAATTGATGGTGCGTGTAAAATGGCATGACTAAGCCGTTTTATGAAATGCATAGTAATAGAAAATGTGAGAAAAACAGAGAAAATAGAAAGAGTCGTCTTTTTTTCTAGACGACTCTTTTTTTTGTATATTAATGAGTGGCGTATATAAATTCATGGGTTATACCGTTTTTAAAAGTAATGGAATGTATACGCCTGTTTTTTAGATTAATTTTTGAAATAATGGCGTGTACAAAGTCGAACGCTATTTTTTCCCCGACGGCTGCCATGAGTGTATCATATGTAATGGATGCGGAGCCAGTGAGCAGTTTTTTTAAATTATCGTTTTGCATTGCAGCAGAAATGGGTGGCGACGGCATTGCAGGTTTTGCCGGAATATCCAAAGCCTGCAGCTGTGCAAGCAGCCGTTTTTTTTCAGAGACGTATTCATCACGGCTGATACTTTCGTCATCGTATAGATACAAGTCTTTTAAACGCTGCAAGGCCCGTTCAATGCGGTTGCGCTTTGCGTCGTTGTTAGGCTGGAAAGGCTGCAGTGGAATAGTTGTCGGTGGCTGATAATCTACGCGATGTGATTTTTTAATGCTGTTGAAAATAACCTGCAGATCGATAACGTGAGAAATAGCCGCCAGCTCATCGCCCTGCAGGAGCAGTGACTCCAGCTGTGACGGCGATTGCAATGTATCAATGTGAGACTGGACATACAGCATATTTTGTATATATCGAAAAATAAAAGGAGTCAATTTTATGTCACTGGGCGTATAGGATTCTTTACAGCCCCGATCTAAAACATGACTCAAACAAGTGTATAAGCTTGAACCAATAGGATGACACGCTCTTGGCTTATCTTTGCGGGCAGTAAAACAACTGCCGCAGGGGCAATAAAGAAGCTTCCCGTATAAATGAATGCGTTTGGAAAGTTTTATAGGTTTAGGTCGAGTAGCAATATAGTTTTGGATGGCGTCAAATTCAGCGGGTGGGATAATGACCGGGAAGATATTCTCGACAACTATCCATTCTGATGGCGGCAAACGACGCCATTTCCCACGCGTAGATGTACGATTATATACTAACGATCCTTTGTAAACGGAATTTGTTAATATGGCACGAATTTTTTTTACAGACCACACATGGCCGGATTTTGTCAAAATGCGCTGGCTATTGCAGGAAAGCATGACTTGATACATGACGTGCGTCTTTTTAAAACAACTGAATATGTAACGCACTGTTTGGGCTTCTTCTTCATTAATTACAAGCGTCTTGCGTGTTTTGTCCCAATCGTAGCCCAAGGGGGCAGCACCGCCGACACGGATTCCTTTTTTTGCTCGTGCCAGCATAACATTCCCTACACGTTCGCTAGTGACCTCTCGTTCCATTTGTGCGAACGTTAGAGAAATCGTAAGCATAGCACGGCCCATCGGCGTGGATGTGTCGAACTGATCATTAAGAGAAATAAATGTAACACCCAGCTTTTGTAGTTCATTATACATGAGAGAAAAGTCTAACACGCTGCGGCTGATGCGGTCTAGCTTGTACACCAAAATATGCGTAAATTCTCCGGACCGACAGCGGGAAATCATGTCTTGATATGCCGGCCGCTTTGTGTTTTTTCCGGAAAATCCAGCGTCTTGGAAAATCTCATAGGATGCAATGTGCAGCACATGCTGTGCATACGAAATAAGAGCTTCCTTTTGCACGGGAAGACTGTATTTATCTACTTGGTGTATCGTAGATACGCGGCAGTAGATGGCCGCTTTTTGTTGTTTTTTCATAGCAATAATCCTTTCTTTTAGGCGTGCGGTTGCCGATCATAAAGAAATTTGCTATAATAATGTAATCATAGCAATCCTTTCGATAGGCGTGCGGTCTTTGAAACGGCTTGCTTTGATGCGGCCGTCCGTGTTGGTAGCGCGGGCGGCTTTTTATTTTCTCAAAGTGTGAAGCCAAACGGAGTTTTAGATGTAGTATAATAAACGTGTAGAAGGGTTTCGCCAAATTACCCCTATACAACACAACTGAATATTGAAGAGAGTTCTCTGCGACAGCGAACTCATGACTGCCCCGGACATGCTGCTATGTTCGGGGTTCTTCCATTTTAAAAGAAATTAACCATTTGGATAAATAGTATTTATTAATTTTTCCGCAAGTAGCTTTCTTTCATCAAATTTCAACGAGGGACAATCCATATAAGCATAATATACAACATTATTTAAACAATATGCTCCAGCAACAGAGTCTTGTTTAATAATTAAAATTCCATTTTTGGCTGGGTAGGGAATTACGCTACCCTTTTGCTTTAATGCTTTCAATTTTTCATTGGTTGACAGAACCCATTTATTTATAAGATCAGGATTACTGGGAGAGACATTCGGAAAATAGCTAAACATCATTGCCAATTTTTTTTCACTAGCAACAGCCAAATTATTTGCCGAATAAAATGCCACTTTATTTTTCCCATATGATATTTTACCGTAAGACATAAGAACAGTTGAACGATAAACGTCTATTTTTTGTAATTGATAAGCATTTAAAGGGGAAATATTGCAATTTTCAGTTACAATGGATAATGCATGTGATGTGGAAAATGTTAATAGACAAAAAAATATAGATAACAAAACTAATTTTTTCATATACTCAGCTCCTAAAAGTCATAATGTAAAACCATATTTTTTATTATCATCTTTGAAGAAAAAAATATGATAACACTTGAAAAAGTATAGATTACCAACTACACAAAGAAGATTTCTTTTTTCGTTATAAGCCATGGGAGAAACCGTTTCAATAGATAAATCATCTGTGTGTTTCCCTAATATATTTCCATATTCATCGTAGTACGTCAATGAAATTGGTTTGCATTTCATAACTTGCTTATCATAATCGTAATACCAAATACAAGTCATACATTCTATTTGATGATTTCCGATTATTTCACGAATGACATTTCCTTGTATAGCATAATATGGAGGGTCATAGCGGATGATTTCTAATGCAGTGTCATTCATATACCATGATTCTGTTATGTCAGAATCAATACTGAAGTACGCATTAGACTCTTGTAAAAAAGATGCAAATACAGGTGGGATTGAATATAAAAACAACGTTGAGATAAATAGAAATAAAGCCATAAATCTTTTCATAACGCACCTCCTGTGTTTCATACCTATATATAAAATACAGCCCCGCCCACAGATGGACGGGGCTGTTGTATTACGGTTCGACATATTATGCGATATGCCGGACTATCATGAGATAGTCTCCATGTCACGCTGCGCTTGCATCATAAGAGATGTAGTGTAGTGGATATGATTGACTATATGAAATTGTCTTGCATCACTTACGATGCAAAATACTCAGCGCCGTCGCTTTAATGACGACCGGTGCCAGTGGTGGGTTCGCTTCCATCGGCGCATGGAGACGACACCGCGTTTCTTTCGGCTTGCAGTTCTAGTCTGTACTGCTCAACCTCTGCGTCTATATCGTCGTCAACGGATTTTTGCATAAACTTATTGGCGGCAGTTATAACATTAAAAAATGTTTCCGCCAACGCTTCCTGCTTATCGTCATCCATGGATAGAAAAATCTCCATCACACGGCGCCGAGCTGGTGACATATTGTACCGTTTACACAGTTCATCAACAATAGATGATTCGGTTTCACGGTACATTGGCCCGCTGCCGGTTCGCAGCCAGGCCTCGGATAGATTGAACGATTCGCAAATCATTTTTATTGTTCTGTCAGTAATACTAACAGCTCCGGTTTCAATATTTCCAAGATTTGACCGGCTCAAACTAATTTCTTTAGCAAATTCGTCCTGCGTCATGTGTTTTACATTTTTTCTAAAATGTTTGACGCGTTCGTTCGTAGTCAAGAGTATTCACCTCCCTTTAAAAACATTTTATCATAATTAAAAATGCTTGTAAAGGACAATAGCAAGATAAATAATGCTTGACAAAAGATAAAATACTTGCTAAAATGCTTGTAAAGGACAAAGAAAGACAGAAAGGAGATAAGAAAATGACTAAAAATGAAAGGAGGTGCAAGCACATGAAAAAAGAAAAATGGGAAGAAGTAGCAAAGCGTATCAGCGAAATGCCGATCGGTGATTTCGAAGCCGGACTGTTGTACGGTATGTCTATCAGTTATGATAGCTGGAAGGCAAAAGCGACGAAAGAACAGAAAGAAGGGAAAAGTGCATGAGAAAGAAGAAAAATAATGGTAGAGGAAAGGTAATTGCCGCAGTGCTAGCGGTGTCAGTGATGTTGGGCGTATATATCGGACAGGCCGATAGGCCACAGTCTACCTTTACATACTATACCGTAGAAGAAGGGGACACATTATGGGGAATTGCCGGACAGCACACATCTGATGAGGAAGATGTCCGGCAGACGATAGCCAACATCATAGAAGATAATCAGCTTGGCCAAGACAGCATTCAACCAGGAATGCAACTAAAAATAAGCAAATAACTATGATGGGGATTCATGCAAGAAGGGAAAGGTGCATGAGCTATAACGAAAAGAAAAAAAGAGCACAGCTGCAACTGTACTCTTTTGGTTAGAAACGTCAATAGCATTATTAAAATTTAGACATTTCTATGGCTATTATACCATGGAAAGGCTTTAGGAGGGATAGATATGATTAACGATTTAGAAATTCGCAAATTTGAAAAAGCATATAAAAAAGAATTAAAAAAAATGGGCAGTCATAAAAGAAGCAGATGCGGGAAAACATGAAATCGTATCTTTGGCAGAAAGCCTGCAATTTGGAAAACTGTTGGGAATGCGAGAAGCGTTTGTAACGGTACTTGCGTCCATGGGATATGATGAATCATTTCCGGACGGTTTGTGCGAAAAGTGGGAATTAGAATGGAGACTGTTTCATGAATAAAACGATAGAAGCGGTAAAAAAAGAAGTCGTTAAGCAAGAACATATACGCAAAAGTTTGTTAAAAAAAGATGAATTTAATGGTCATCAATGTGAAATGCAAGAATCATTACTTCTAGGTCTGAGAATAGCAGCTCGGATTATGGTAGAACATGAAATGAATATGAATCAGGTAGATGCCTGGATAGAAGTAAATAACTGGTTAAAATAGGGCGTGCGGTGCCGAAAGGAATTAGCTATGGAAACGATTAATATAGGAATCTTTGTAACAGGAGGGCCAGCAAATGCGATGCTGGTATTGCAAGAAAAAATTAAATCC
>ERZ808245.469-NODE-469-length-20339-cov-6.662295_pt1 | contig 20339 bp, 18 predicted proteins | sample MGYA00521243_ERZ808245 | MGnify/ENA primary metagenome ERZ808245 (study PRJEB31516, sample SAMN03275576) | gut metagenome | biome: mammalia-associated habitat; material: feces | host: Papio cynocephalus | place: Kenya | collected 2012-07-07 ... | reverse complement strand
TGTGTGGAATTATTCCCCACATTTCTGGGGAACAATATGGGAAAATGCCAAAAGTATGTAGCTTGATATACTAAACCTATCATCTTTTCGTTCTTTTTTAAATAGAAGGGAAAGATTAAAGAATATATAGCACTTGCAACTTGTATCCTCTAATTGACGAGTAACGTATATCTTTACATCATACAAACTAACAATAAAACAAACTGGAATATGAACATCAAACCTATCCTCCTTACGGCAGCCCTTTGCTCGCTGATGGCATCACAAGCCTTGGCACAACGTGAAGCCAGGACCATCAACGACAACTGGGAATTCAAGTTGCCCACCGACAAGCAGTGGACTTCGGTGAACATTCCCCATACTTATAATCTCGATGCCTATCAAGGCAGAAACTACTATCAAGGTAAGGCTACCTATCGCCGCATCCTGTCCCTGCCAGAAATCAAGCCGGGCTATCGCTATTTTCTCAAGATAGACGCTGCTAGCAAAGCGGCATCGGTCAAGGTAAACGACAAGGAGGTGGGAAGCCACGCCGGCGGCTATTCCGCCTTCACCTTCGACATCACCGACTGCATCAAGACCGACAACACCATTGAGATTACGGTGGATAACGGCAGACAAGACATCACGCCAATCATGGCCGACTTCACTTTCTGGGGCGGCATCTATCGTGACGTATGGATAGTCTCCACTCCCGACATCCACTTCAATATGCTCAATATGGGCAGCGACGGTATCTTCCTCTCCACTCCTACCGTCAACGAAAAACAAGCGTCGGTCAAGGTGGTGAGCGAGGTAACCAACGACTGCTCCAAGCCATCAACCATCGAAGTAAGAAACGAGATTTTCACTCCCGATGGCAAGCTCCTGCAAACCATCAAGAAGAAGGTGGCATTGAAAGCAGGCGAAACCAAGCGCACGGTATCCCTCTCGAAAGCCATCGCCACCCCTCAGCTCTGGACTCCAGAGACCCCAATATTATATAAGGTAAAAACATCGCTCGTAGATACACATACAGGAAAAGCCATCGACGAGAAAATGCACAAGGTGGGATTCCGCTGGTTTGCCTTCGATGGAGAGAAAGGTTTCTCGCTCAACGGTAAGCCTTACAAACTGCGTGGATTCAATCGCCACCAAGACCAAGCACCAGTGGGTGTAGCCTTGCCCGACGAGGCACACCGCCGAGACATCAAGGTGATGAAAGACATGGGCAGCAACTTCATTCGCATCGCCCACTACCCACAAGACGATGCCCTGTTGGAAGCTTGCGACGAACTGGGTATGTTGGCATGGGAGGAGATTCCTATCATCGACCGTGTTCCAGACACACCCGGTTATGCCGACAACTGTGAGAGAAACCTCAGGGAAATGATTCGCCAGCACTACAATCACCCTAGCGTCATCAACTGGGGATACATGAACGAAATCCTGCTAGTTACCCCGGGTCCAGGCAACAAGGAATGGCCAGCCTTCAAGGAGCGAACCGTAGCTTTGGTGCAACGATTGGAAAAAGTGCTCAAGGAGGAAGACCCGACCAGAAAGAGCGTGATGGCTTTCAACATGACCAATCTTTATAACGAGATTGGCCTCAATCTGGTGGATGTAGTGGGATGGAACCTCTATCATGGTTGGTACGTAGATAAGCTTTCCGACTTCGACAAATGGTGTGAAGACCAGCATCAGCGTTACCCTAACAAGCCGATGATTATCTCGGAATGGGGAGCTGGAAGCGACCGCCGTCTGCACTCCTACCAAGCCCACCCATTCGATTTCAGCATCGAGTACCAGCAGACATACATCGAGCATTATCTCCCCTTTATCGAGGAGAAGCCATGGATTAGCGGTTGCAGCTACTGGAACTTCATCGACTTCAATGTGGCGGCACGCCAAGAGTCCATGCCGAGGGTCAACAACAAGGGTGCCGCCTACAACGACCGAACGCTGAAAGACGTAGGTTATTACTTCAAGGCGATGTGGCGCAAAGATGTGCCTGTGGTTCATATCGCCAGCCGAGACTGGGCGACAAGAACGGGAAAAGTATCTGATACACAACGTATCAAGGTATATTCCAACCTGCCCGAGGTGGAGCTAATCATGAATGGCAAGAGCCAAGGCAAGAAAAAGGTATCTAACTGCTTTGCCCTTTTTGACGTAAGCCTACCTTTCGGAAGTTCAACACTGGAGGCGAAAGGTTTCGGCGAAAAACCGCTTGCCGATGACGCTCAGGCAAAAGGCGGAAACACCGAGGATGCGATGACCATCCAATACAATCCATTGTCTGACATCGCCAAGGGTGAAGAACTTGCCATCAACGTGGGTAGCAACTGCTATTTCACCTCTTCGCTTAGCGACCTCACCTGGCTTCCAGACCAAACGTACCAATCAGGCTCATGGGGATATGTAGGGGGCGAAAGTAAGAGCACGACCTCCGAAATCGAGAACACGATAGATGGTCCTATTTACCAAACATGGCGAGAGGGCGACTTGGAATACAAGATTGACGCGCCAAAGGGTGAGTACGAGGTAGAGCTCTTGTTGGCAGATGTCACCAAGCCAGCTACCCAGTTGCCTAATCTCCTTGCCCGAAGTTCATCGGAAGCATCCTCCAAAGACGTGCGATTCGATGTCATCATCAATGGCGAGAAGAAGGAGTCTGCCTTCACCCCAACCGATGGCCGCCATTATCGTACCGCCTTTAAGCGCAGATACATCATCCGAAACGATGGTACCTGCATCGATGTACAGTTGAAGTCTCTCCAAGGCAAGGCATTCTTGAACGGAATCAAAGTTAGAAAACTTAATTGACAATCAAGGGAGAGAGTTACGATACCCAATACACTAGCAGATATTTACCAAAATATCTACCATAAGAAAGCCCACCAAGCAAACATACTTGGTGGGCTTTCTTTTTACTTCATAATCTAGGGCAATTAGAATGTAGTCATCTTCAAGAAATCACGTAGATGAACATGCTTGATTCCGTCTACATTGGTCTGTCCACACATTCTGTCCATCGACACCACATACTTAGGATGACTGTCCCTTACAAGTTGTAAATTGCCAAATTCTCTTTCTACTGTTTCTTCTGAAGCCAGCAGATAGGTTACTTGCACATATACGGTACCCCCCGCTTTCTCTGCCACGAAATCTATCTCACCCTTTTGCAACTGACCAACGAAAACCTTATACCCCATTCGAGAGAGATGACAGTACACAGCGTTTCCCATCACTTTCTCGATGTCGAACTTTCGATTTCCACCAATAATATAGTTTCTGATGCCCAGATCCTCGAAATAGAATTTATCACCCATCTCAAAGAGTTTCTTCCTATGGATATCAAACCTGTTCACACGGTCTATGATATAGGCATTGCAAAGATACTCCAAGTATGAAAGTATCACTTTTGCCGAAGTATCGGTATTCTGGGATTTGAGGAATTTTACGATACTCTGAGCCGAAAATTGCGTTCCTATATTATCACTAACAAATTTCAACAGCATCCTCAACAAAGGCACATTTCTAATGTTCTCTCGCTCAATGATGTCTCTTAATACAATGGTATTGTAAACATTGTCGAAATAATCTTCCACAAGCTCTTAATTATCGAGCCCCAAATTGCGAAGCTGGGGCAACCCACCATTCTGCAAATACAAACCGAGTGATGCATCATCGTCGGGCAGGCCATGAAACTCCAAGAATTCCTCATAACACAATCCTCGGATACGATAAGACACATAGCGCCCTCTCAAGCGAGTAGCCAGCTCACCAGACAACATCTTGGCATTACTACCAGTTATCATAATTTGGCAAGCCTCGTCAGACTGAATACTCAGTAAAGCCTTCTCAAACTCAGAAATTTCTTGCACCTCATCAATAAAAAGATAGTTTTCTTTCCCATCCTCTATACGGCTGTTCACATAAGATTCCAAATCTTGATAAGTAACGATATCATCGAATGCTGTTTTTTCCTTATCTATATATATATCACATGATTGTCGGCATTAGCAGCTATACGATCTCTTATTTTACGCATCACACAACTTTTGCCAACTCGTCTCTGCCCAGTCAGAGCAATGATGATACCTCGACCGAACATTTGTTCTATACGAGTAGAATAGCCCATTCTTTCTAATATTTCTCGTTTCATACAATCAAATCCTTTCTATTATACACTTTTTGTTTCTCATAAGAAAAACTCAGCGCAAAAATACATTTTTTGTTTCTTATAGGAAACAAAAACGGCAAAAAAGAGAGTTTTGTTACTTATAATTAACAAAAATAATGGAAATCGTGCGTTTCTATTAAGAACTTGCCCAATATGGGGACCTGATACGATTTGCCTACCTGTAATGATAATGCTTTCGCTTCTTGAGGTATTCCAAGTCATTTTGGTGTAAATAAGCTTCCTTTTCAAATTGAATCTTATAGTATGCCTTCATTTTATCCTTGTAACGGATGACCAAGACGACCCATTCAAGGATATACCATATATAAAAAGGTATATAGAAAAGTTCCCTGGCTTGAGCTGTATGGATAAGCTCATGGTTCAACTCTTCCTCGGATAAGTCATCGAAGGCAATGATCAGGCCAAAGAGATTGATGGCATAGAAGTTCTTGCCAAGTAGCTTTTTATGGAGTTTAATAACCATGGCTATCCGTTTTGAAGATTTGACAATTCATCAAGGAAGTTAATCATCATGCTTCCATTCCCCCTTGAAATGGCTCCTGCCCTCTTACCAGCCAAGCCCATTGCCTGCATCGCATGTAAGGCTGAATCATAAGAATTAGGATTAATCGCCAGAAAAGCTCCGATGATTCCCGTGGCTGTACATCCCATTGCTGTAACTCTTGCCATGAGAGGATGCCCCTCTGTTACATAAGCAGTCTGAGTTCCATCGGTGATGATGTCCTTGGGGCCACTCACCACGATGACACAGTTTAAGTTATTGGCCAATTGTTTAGCGATGCTCTCCACCTCCAGTGTCTCCACGCTACTGTCAATGAAGGCATTCCCTATTTGATGCGTGTAAAGAGCCTTGATTTCGGCAGCATTACCCTTGATGACAGTGGGATGGCATTGATTGATAATAAGATCTGCAGCTTTTCTTCTAAAAGCTGTAGCACCCACACCCACTGGGTCAAAAACTATAGGCTTGTGATGGAGACAGGCAATCTTTCCTGCAAGAATCATTGCCTTGAGAGAATCTTCCTCCAAGGTACCCAGGTTGAGAGCCAAGGCATCGCAACCAAGTGCAATCTCCTCCACCTCCTTTGGACTACGTGCCATGATGGGCGAAGCACCAATAGCCAATAAGCTGTTGGCAACCATATTCATCGCCACATAGTTGGTTATGTTGTGAACCAGCGGATGTCTTTTCTCTATCAATTGTAAGTCAGTCTTCATAATGTCTTCCATATTAATATATACTATACCCATTGTCCTTGCACCATTGCTTGGCATAGTCGAAACCTTGGGCGGTGGCCTTGTGAATCCACTTCAAGCCTTTTCGTTTGTCCTGTTTCACACCAGTACCTGTCATATAGAACCAACCTGTGGAGAATTGTGCTTGTGCATCACCTTGCTGACCTGCCATCTCATACCAAAAAGCAGCCCAACTGTCATCCTTTTCCACGCCATCACCATTCCAATAATTGGCACCCACATTCTTCTGACTCTGCAAGTGTCCTCGCTGGGCTGCTTTGAGCCACCACTCATGCGCCTTGGCATGGTCTTCCGTGGTCCCCTGCCCAAGATAATAGGCATTGGCCGCATTCACTTGACTCTGCACATCGCCTTTCTCAGCAGCGATAATGTACCAATGAAAGGCCTTTTCATAGTCCTGTTCCACCCCATCACCCAAGTAATAACATTCCGCCACATTGTAACAAGCATAGGTGTCACCTTTTTCTGCAGCTTTCATGTACCACTCAAAGGCTGTGGCATGGTTCTCCACCACACCAATGCCCTGAGCATAGCATACACCCATATTGTTCATGGCCATTAAGTCTCCTTGAAGAGCTTGTTGGCGATACTTGTTTGCCGTTTCCCTATCCTTGTTCATTATTACTTTGCTTTAAAAAACAATGCAAAGGTACTACATTTTGCTTAAACCAGGAACAAAACACAAAGAAAAAAGAAAGGGCAGCCGCAAGTATCCAAGATACTTCCAACTGCCCCAACCAATATATTGAAACTGTTTTTTCTTTCAAATCCTAAAATGAGCCGCTACATACTTAGGCGATGTTCATCTTGTTTGAGATAGCACCAACTTCAGCTACTGTAGCAACCAATACTGCTAAAACCATACCTAATACTAACATAATTCTTTCCTTTCTCTATTTAATTGTTATCCTATAATCTTTAACCTTACTTGTTTTCAAACCGACCTATCGGAAGATTTGGAGCTTTACTTGCAGTTCTTGATTCCAAGGTTCATACCTTCACCTGCAACCAATGCAAACATTGCAACTGCAACGAACATTATACCAAATGTCATCATAATCATTATCCTTTCTCTAGTCTTATTATTAACTTTCAGTATTTCTGAGTGCAAAGATAATACCTTTTTGTGTGCGCACACAAAAAATGGCAGAGAAAGTATAGAAACCTCATGATTTCTTGATTTTCATCAAATTGTGGCATAATAGGACAGCCAAAATGACATATTATTTGTATTGCAAGTAAGCGTCTTCCAGCATCTTTCGAATGTTACTCACTGCACATTTTGGTGAAAGTACTTTCACGCCCGCCCCATAGGACAATATCAGGGCATAGAACTCAAAGTTGAGTACCACTTCTACCTGGAAGATGACCTCACCTGTTCCCTCATTACGTTCCACCACCATTTGCGATGAATGCAAAGGCTTGGTCTCGATGTATGGAGCCTGTTCTGCAGAGGCAGAGAACCGCACCAAACTCAGTGGGGTTCCACGATGTTTGGTTACACCAATGACATTTTTGAAATAAGTCTTGGGATTGAACTTAGGATCTATCTTGTATTCCACATCGGAAACCACCTCTATTCCCTTGATTCTGTCCAATGCCAGGTCAAAGAGTTTCATGTCAGAAACCCTGGAGCAAAAGAGGAACCACCGATTTCTATATTCCTTCAGTAGATAAGGGAATATGGTCCATTCCCTTGGCTTGTCCTGTCCAAAAGGCTGATAAAGTACTTTCAAACTCTGCTTATTGGCTATAAAATTATAAAGGGGATTCAGGTATTTCAAGCCTTCCAAGTTACTGTTGTGCTCAAAGTCCACGATTGGTTCTCGTTCACGTTTGGAAATAGCCAAAGTGTCTTGTAGACTACCTATTACATCTGACATTTCACGGAAATAATCAAAATCCTCAAACTGACGAAGGAGTCCCACGACCTCAGTCATCATATCATAGTCATTTTGACTCAACGGCATTTCAGTGATGGAAAAGTCTGGGTCTGCATAGCGATAATATTTATGGTTATATACCTCTATAGGCGCATTATACCCCAGTTTGTCACTTCTCATCATCTGTATATCCATCTGGACTGACCGACGAGAAATACCTTTCTTGATGCCCTCACAATCATAGAGAGCATCAGAACAAGCATCCACTAGGTCTTCCAAAGTCCACCTACGCTGTCTGTTTCTAAGGCAATTGTCTATTGTCTTATATCTGATTAAAGGATTCTTGTTTGCTGGCATAATCCAATACTTTTTGTTCTCACGCTGCAAAGATAGTCAAAAACTGCGCAATCTATCTGCGCACTTGCTATTTTTTTGTCTCAAACTTGAAATTATTTCCAACTGCGCAAAAATGCTGCGCACTACTATACTAACTTTGCAGCACAAATTTTAAAGAATAGGAGATAATAACAATGAAAGAATTTTTGATTAACGACACCCCTGTAAAGATGTGGGCATCTGTTTGTGATGCAACGGCGTGGAGACAAATAACAAATCTATGTAGCTTGCCTTTCCTGTATCATCACTTGGCGCTTATGCCAGACTTGCACGGTGGTAAAGGTATGCCTATCGGCTCTGTATTGGCAACTAAGAATGCCGTGATACCTAATGCTGTTGGTGTGGACATTGGTTGTGGCATGTGCGCAGTCAAGACCAATATTCAGGTAGAAACCATTGAGCAGGACGTTCTACGCAAGAAAATGATGCGTGGAATCAGAAAACAGATACCGCTTGGAATGGAACATCACAAGAAAGCCCAGGACGAGAAGTATATGCCTCAAGGATTCGACATAGAGACTATGACGGTCGTCAAGCGCCAATATGCTTCTGCCACTAAGCAGGTTGGTACACTTGGTGGAGGCAACCATTTCATAGAGTTGCAGAAAGATGACGATGGCTGGCTTTGGATCATGATTCACTCTGGCTCCAGAAACCTTGGCAAGCAAGTGGGTGACTATTATAACAATAAGGCAGCCGTGCTCAATGAAAGATATTTTTCTGTGGTCAAGCCGGAAATCAATTTGCCATTCCTTCCTTTGAAGACCCAGGAATTCAACAATTATTGGCATGAGATGGAATACTGCATCGCTTTTGGCCTTTGTAACAGAAAGCTGATGATGGAGCGTATAGAGGAAGTCATTGCGGATGCCTTTCCTGAGGTGGAGTATGAACCCATGATTAATATTGCCCATAACTATGCGGCCTGGGAAACCCATTTCGACAATATGTGTATAGTTCATAGAAAAGGAGCAACAAGCGCTCGTGAGGGTGAGATAGGAATCATCCCAGGTTCACAAGGTACCAGCAGCTATATTGTGGAGGGACTTGGCAATCCTCTTAGTTTTATGAGCTGCTCACATGGAGCAGGCAGGGCCATGAGCCGTACCGAGGCTGTGAGAACATTGAACCTTGAGGATGAGATTCACAAGCTTGACGAGAAGGGCATCGTTCATGCCATCAGATGCCAGCAGGATTTGGAGGAAGCTGCTTCGGCCTATAAGAATATCGAGGAAGTGCTATCTCAAGAAATGGATTTGGTCAAGATAAGGACCCATCTCCTACCTATTGCTGTCATTAAGGGATAAGTCTTTGTCTAACATGTTTTGTATGCCCTCAGGCTAAAGTTGAGATATTACTTGGCTTTGAGGGCATCTCTATAAAGAAAGATAGCTGCTACTTGGCTTTGGTATTTTTGCCAATGATTTGGGAACACTGGAATTGTATCTTGTCCAGTTTGTTATTTAGTGACTGGATGTCTTCTCTTATGAGATGATAATTTTGTGCTAGATATTTTGTGTCCCCATAAAAGAAATCCATTTGAACATTCAAAATATCACAAATCTTCTCCAGCAATCCTGTTCGTATGTCCTGTGCTCTTAGCAACTGGCTGAAACAAGATTGCGTGATGCCCATTTTCTCAGCAAGGTCTTTGTGTATGATTCCCTTTGCTGCAAGTATGTTCCTTAGTTCCTTTCCGTTCATTGTAATGGAGCATTTAGACGGTTTATAATGAATTGAAAAAGTGGGCTGCCTTCCATACACACTGTTGGAATCGCCAAACCCCATAATGCAGCACGGAAAGACAGCCCACGTATATGAGCTGCTCCGTGCCTCATGCATTAATGTTAAATTTTGGCGATTTTACAATGTTGAGGCACTTTACTTTTTTCCCACGAAAATGATGTCTCGAAAGACAATGCAAAGGTACGAATAATATTTTAAATACGTGTCATATAATCTGTATTTTTTTATTTCTTGGCAATTATTGTTGAAATTACGGCTACAAATACAGAAATGCTGATAATTTAATGTTATAATATTCTAAAGTTACAGTTTGTTACAAACAGCCTTAAAAAGTCAGACAAAATAATCATACTGTAAGTAAATAAGGGATTTTAAACACTTTAGGTAATTAAATTGTTAATATATTACATATTTGTTACAAATATGGCTAAATTTTATTATTTTTGGAAACTGAAAAATGTTTAGACTTTTATAGTATAACATTTCAATATAAGAGAGAATTGAAATTTTAATAACAACATCTAGAAGGAATAGAAGTTATATCTTGAAGTAGTAGATCAAATATATAGGGTCACATCAACATAGAATTGAATTCTAGTAAATTACTTTTTCAATATTGAATTAACCCAACTTTAACACAGTGTAGAGCATTTTAATTGCTAATCAGCACATTGTGCTTTTTAGCTTGCTCTACTGTGTTCTACAAATTTTTATTTTTCGGAACGGCATCGATTTATAATTCAACATTGAGTAGATGTCAGCCGCCTGTTCCTTTGGTGTACTGCATATCCTCATCTCAACTTTTTCTCCGAGTGCGTTAAAAGCCTCCGAGGTTACAGCCTTTTGGGTACTCATAATTCTTACTATTTCCTTCCAATATGGAGTTGGATATTCCGCTTTTGGATTTAAGTCATCGGCTTTTCTCCTCTCATTGACTTTTTTCATCTGATGGCGTATGATGTTCACTATCCAGTAGGACAAGAGCCCAAGGAAGATGTGAGCATCCGAGCGTTCATCTTTCTGGTGGTATATCGGTCGGAGGCTGAGGTCAGTCTTCAGTTGCCTGTTAGTACATTCGATTTCCCTAATGAGATTGTAATAGTCCCAAGTGGTTTTCTCATCAAGTGTCTTCACGTTAGTGCGCAGAAAATAAGTGCCATAGACCTGTTTCTCTGGCATCTGTAATTCATAGGTGATGGCGGTAGCCGTGCCTTTTTGGTCCTTTTCCACATTGACGTTGTAATAACGAGATATGGAAGAATAACGGTCTTGCAGGACACCTATTCGCTTCATCACGGCCTCATATCTTTTCGTTCCACCCTTTTTGGACAGCGAGGCCTTGATGGTTTCCATACCCTCCTCGAAACGCTTGCGGAAGTTGCGGTTCATCGATTCTTCCTTCAAGGCCTTGGCCGGAGAGTCGATTTTTAGGTAGTAATCCTCGCCGTCTGTATGCACCTCCTGAAGCTTGATTTCCTGTTCCTTGCAGTCATGCACGATGACAGTCTTGGCATCAGGCTTCACCTTGTAGTTTGTGAGGACCTTACGAGATACGCAAAGATAGTTGTTGCCCTTCTCCTTAATGAGGTCGAGGTTCTTTTGCGAGGAGATGCCCGCATCGATGACAACAAGCACCTTGTCATCGGGGTTGGTACTGACAGGATTCTTGGCAATGAGCTTGTCTATCATATCCGGGAGAGACTTAGGGTCTGCCGTGTTCCCCTCCAGGACCTCGCTGTAGCGTATGAAGCCGTCGGTGTTGATGGCCAGGGCGAGCACCAACAACTTGCAATCCGTCCTTTTCTCCTTCGAACGTCCGAACTTAGCCTTTAGGCTGGCTTCCTTTCGTCCCTCGAAGTAGAAGTTGGTAAGGTCGAAGAGCATGATGCGATTGGTTGGTCTGAACAAGTCATCAGTTGTCTGGCAAAGGTACTTCTCCAACTTGACTTTCTCCTTCAAGAACCAATCTGCCACACTGTAAACCTTCCGTGTAGTGACAGTATCGATGGCAAGGTCGAGCAGTTCGCAAATGCCCGAGTTGTCTCGCATGATTCGCATGGCTTTAAGTTCCGACGGGGTATAGATGGTGCGTGTCACAAGATGTGCCATGGCTATCTTCACCTTCTCGTCGTCCCAGCCAATGGAACGGAGGAACTTGTCGAACTTGATTTGACGCAAAGCCTGGAGGCAGAGCCATTCCGCCCCGATGTCACGAGCGTCGGTATGCTTGAGGGTGTCAACGTCTATGCGACGCTCCGCTTTCTTCTTGCTGGCCTCGATGGCTTGCTGGATTGCATCAAAGGCTTTGTTCTCGATCATCTGACTCCAATACAGGTCTATCTTCTCACGTACAGCTTCATTGTAGCAAGCCAAATGGTCATCCCAAAGCTCAATCTCGCCTTGGTGCTGGTACCTGTAGGTCAAGCCTCTTGATATGTCACGAATCTCCTCTGGCTTCAAACCATAGATGAATCCTACATTCAACAGGATACGAGTGCAGACATTACCGCTGGCGTTGCGGTAAGACTCTTTCAGACGGTAGTACTTCTCGTCCTTGCCAGTCTGGGGATTGTATCGTATTTGCGAAGTGAAGTTCATGGGCGCAAAGATACACATTTTCCACGACATTGGTGTGTTCTACATTTCGATTTTTGTACTTTTGAGACGCTAACTCTCTGAAAAACAACAAAAACTTTTTTGAAAATTCCTCAAATTGTAAAAGTTGGGTTAAATATCTTTATCTTACTTCTTGCGCCTCAAAAGCTCGTTCTTATCGATGACCACATACACGGTATCAACAACCCTGCCTCCTTCACCACTACCTACACGCTTTAAAGGATTGGCAAAGTCTTTGTCCAACACCGTCACATCATCCACAAAGTAATCCGTCTCACCACGGTTATTGAGCACATTCACAAAGCCCCATACCTCATGGTAGCGAATCTTGAGCTTCCAACCTTCCACTTGGGCTTGCTTCATCAGATTGATAAGCGAGTCCTGGTCATGCCTATCCTTGTCAAAGCTAAAGTAAAAAGGCTCTCCACTGGTGTTCATACCTGTCTGTGTCATGTTAAGACTACCTTCCCAAGTCTCCCACATGACACCCTTCTTGGTGAACTCAATGAGGTTACCCACCTTCTCACCTTGAGAATAGTTTTCCTTGCAACTGCCAAGACTCAAAGCCAAGGCAAATAGCAGCAATGAATATACGCACTTCTTCATATCAAAGCCCATTAGTTAGTAAAACTGTGTGCAAAAATAAGAAAATTCCATGAGACAATGCTCTTTTTCAATCTATTTTTCAAAAAATCACACTAAAAATATGGAAAATTCAGAAGGGAGAAACTTTTTCAAGGCCCCTCCCCCAGAACTAAACATACAGAAAACGCTCCTACCAAAAGCTCATTCTATCATCAAACAGAAAGTACGAACGGATACGTTAGACTCCCATAATTCTTTATTCATCCAGCTAGTATTCTAAAATCTTATGCCACATTCAAAATGCACCAATAACTTGACATGAGGCTCACTAAATACCACGGAGTCTCCCTTTGGAGTAACCTCTACCCTTGACCTTACCAAACCTTGCCAACGGTTAAAATAGGTATAAGCAATCTCTGCCTTGCCTTCCATCATTTCAACCTCGAACTCCAAGTCTTCTTTCTTACATGTGGCCAAGAAGCATCGTAACTTGTCACGAAGTCCTTCATTTTCTTGTTCAGAAAGAAAAGAGAATATATCATCCGCCTCAAAGAAGAACTTCTTGAAGCCATAGCAAGCGTGCCACCCCCTTGGCATGAACTCATATGCATTATCCAAGAGCCAAGCCTCCAAAACACCTTCTTCTGTAAATGGCACGGAGAAATAATTCAAAGCAGGTGGTACGGTAGCTGCCGCCTCGATGCTGATCTTTCCCTCTATGTTCCAAGTTTCCTCATAAGGAACAAGAATATCCTTTTTGAAAAGTTTTTTCTTGTAAGGAATGTAATCTTGATTATCATCCAACTTGCGATGGCAATAGGTCTGCATCACCCATCCATATTCATCACCTCTTTGGAACGCATCCAACACATAGCCTTCCCTTATTTTAAGGAGAGAAAAATATTCTGCTACAAAGCTAATGTCATCAAAATGTTCAAAATTACATCCATCCATGAACGCCTCGAACTCCTTAGCCTTTTTTCCAAAGGAATCATGAACATTATCGGCATATTCGTCAGCGTATGCCTGGTTCACACAACCTGTCAACCATAACCACCCTCTTATCGGGTCATCCTGCTTAACATCAGGAAGCATGTCCTTTCTGAAATAAAGGGGTACGGAAAATTCCTCATCATCTGTAGTCCGGTGAATCATGATCTGAGCCTTATGAAAATCAATTCCTAACAAGCTTGCAGAACCAAGGTGCTGAACTGGCGATTGAAACTCTCCTTCATCAGGACACTTTGAGTCAGTAACGAAATAAGATACCAGGTGCTCCATATTAAACTTTACAGGCTCCACGTTACCATCCTTGTCGTAAGAAGGTTTTTCGCCTAGCTTCGCCAACCAGTCAATAGCCTTCTGTCCCTCGAATGCAAAACCTCTATCTGCCTCTTCCACATGCATGCCTAGCGCAGCCATGTCTATTGGCAAGATGGAACCTACCTTATAAAGGTCTTTGTGATTGAAATAGTCCAAAGCAAAGAAAGCAAGAGTAGTGTCGCCAAGAGAACACTTGATGGTAGCCTCCAACTGATTGTCCCACTCAATTACTTTATTTATCTGGACCTTCAGAGTTGAACCATCTAACCAAGGATAAACAGAAACAAACTCATTGTTGTTCTCATGATGATTTGTCGCCAACAAGCCATACATTTTCATAACTCCTTCACCAAAGGAAAGACCAAACACCTGTGTATAAACAGAGTTCATACTATCAGAGGTAACATATCCCAAGACACGCTGATCCACCTTACCCTCCTGAAGAACTTGAGGCAAGACCTCGCTCACAAAGGTTTGAGAAGGCATAATGGCATCTATATGGTCACCATGACACTGGTAAAGCTCATCCTCCACATCAAATGGCAGAAAGTCTTTGTCATACGCTTCCATACTAGCCACCGCCAAATATCCCTCTGAGGTGGCAAGCCTTATCATATCCCAATCATTACCTCCATCAATAATAATGGCTACATCACCCGTCTGAAGCTTACGCCCTACTTGGAAGTGATATTGATCATCCTTTATGCAGGACAACTTCCCTGCAAAGTATTCAAGAAACTCCTTGCGAGAAGGCAGCTCATCAAATACCCAATCCGACAAGTAATGAAAATCCTTATCCAAATAGGGAGCCACAATAGATGCATCCTTCTTCTGCCAAGCCTCGCAATACTTGCCAGCAAGCTCTACATTTGACAAAGGCTTACCTTGTTCTATACCATCGGAACCTGTTGATACACAAAAAGAGGTAAACTTGATCCAATATTTCTCTCCACAGATAGTATCTTCACGTTCAAATTCATCAGATACGCAATAGGTCTCGGCAAACACTACATGTGGTAGCTCACCTTTGGTATGATACTGATTCTGTAACCAGCTGGTATCTATTTGGGAGTAATCATATTCCGAACAATCTCCTACCACCACGAGGACGTTCACTAGCGGATAACAGTCCTTGCCGTACTTGAAGCTGGACTTTCCTCCCATGCTTTGGCACAGGAAATCGGCACCCTCACCATTTACATAGCGAGAAATCCAGTAGTCACAGTTCCTATAACTATCCATTAAAGACTCCACTGCAAAATCATGCAATTCTTCAGCGGTCATCTTCTTTCCTTTTCTATCCTCCTTACACACATGGGTATAAGTAAAGGGCTTACCATCTTGTTTATATATCATAACGTTACTCTTTTATAGTGATGGTGCAAAGTTAGCACATTGCTATGCAGTCTTTCTGCGCAGATAAATAAAATCTATCAAAACACGCTAAAAAGACTAGAAAGGAAGAGGTTCGTCCCCAGAATATGGAGGTGCAGGAGGAAGCGAACCACCTTGGTGGCTATCAACATCTTTCACATCGCTCAAAATTTCTCCAGGGCAGTCAACAATCAAACCTGTTGACGCTTCAAAACGAACATTACATTCCCCTAAAGCACCCATACGATTCTTAGCCACAATCAATTGCACCATGCCGTGAAGGTCATTGCCCTTTTCATCTTGATAAATATGGTAATACTCAGGACGATGTACTAAAATAACCAAGTCGCTGTCTTCCTCGATGGTTCCACTGTCTCGTAAATCACTTATTCTAGGCTTTTTACCCTCTAATCCTTCATCATCCTTTAAATGGCGATTGAGCTGAGATAGTATGACTACAGGCACCTCAAGTTCCTTGGCCAGTTCCTTTAACTTACGGGTCACATAATTCAAGTCAAGATAGCGATTGTCAGAGTACCCATCCTTGGCATTGAGAAGCTGAACATAATCCACAAATATAATATGGATGCCATATTCTTCTTTCATCTTTCTGGCCACCTCACATAACTTGTCTATATGATTCACCCTCTTTGCCTCTAAATAAATGGGAGTACCAGTCAATAGTCTTACTCCCTGTTCTAATTTACCCCAGTCATCAGCAGTCAAAATACTATCCAATAAAGAAGAGGTAGAGAGACCAGTGACTATTGATAACAACCTCGTAGTCCACAAAGAGGCCTTCCCTTCCAGTGAGAAGAACAGTAATGGATGCTTCTGCTTGACAGCAAACTCATTGACCAAGTTAAGCGCCAATGTGGTTTTACCCATAGAACTCATGCCTCCGATGGTCACAAGCGTACCAGCATAAAAATTATGTAATATGTCATCCAATGACTTCATATTACTTCTCAATCTATCTTTCTTTTTCTTTCCAGACTCTTGTTGGATACGTCCAACAACGTGCTTAAGCATGTCTGAAACAGAATGTATCGTTTCTTCCATATATTCAAAAAATCAAAGTTCCACTATCTCTATCTAACCGAATAAAGCCTTTAAGATGTCCCCTAACCCAAAAGTAGTTCTTCTATACACTCTGTTATAGATGGACTTCTTTGGATTGGTGAGCAATCCCATACCACGCTTACTATAACCAGGAATGATGGCACGCTTAATCGCACGCTTAGCCCTACCTGTGGTCCTGGCAGATATGCTGCGCTTTAAAGAGGGTGTCCTAAATCCAAATTTCATATTAATGCCTCCTATTATTTATTTTCCTCTTGACCTTGAACTACTCCAACCTGAAGAATAATCAGAGCCTTTCTTTGGCAACCTACCCTTTACAGTACCCTTACGAGTAACCTGACCATACTTGTCTCGATAAACAGTTGTACCGGAATTTCCAGAATGCTTGGTTGTGCTGGTACCTGTCTTCTGACCATACTTGTCACGATAAGTAGTAGTGGTGGTACCTGAAGAGAACAATCCATGCCTTGTGGTACTTGTACTAGTACCCGTCTTTTGACCATATTTGTCCTTGTAAACCGTCGTGGTCTTCCCAAAAGCGCTGGTCTTACTTTCTGAAGTTCCAGTGACCTGCCCATATTTGTCTTTATAAACTGTCACGCTTTTACCACCCCTTATCGTAGTTTCTGCAGTACCTAGGTTCTCACCATATTTTCCACGAACCGTTTCCTTGAGAGTCTGAGCCATCAAACTAGAACTCATACCCAAGAAAAGAAGGAATATCAAATATTTTTTCATATCAATCACCTTATTATATTAGACACACACAAACTCAAGGGTTGAAGACAAAGCCACAATCCAAGCACTCTATACTCCCATCATCATACACCAGTAGATTGGGACTACCACATTCAGGACATATCTCACTGTTCATAAGCCTATGGTTATTAAGTTAGCGGACAACCATATCCGTTTTCTGCCGGTAAAGGTACAAAAAATATAGATACGTTGATCCAAAATCCTCAAATATCGACCACAAAAGTACAACTTTTCTGTGATTTCTATCTGCACAGCAACAAAAAAGCCAGCAGAATCATCTGATGGCCTACCGATTTGAGATTTAATTTGTTTTTCTGTCTAAGTTACAAGCCTACTCCTTGCAATGCTTACGTGTGTAATACTGAAGGCTGTCAGAAGCCTTGAAAACTACCTTGTCACGAGCAGCAATGGTAATCTTCTCACCAGTTGCAGGATTGACACCCTGGCGTTCTGCCACATGTTTGATGGAGAACTTGCCGAAGTCTGGGATAGCAATCTCGCCATCTCCATCCACGATATTGTCTGCCATCACACTCATCAATGTGTGAAAATACTTGGTGGCATCAGCCTTAGTGATGCCTGCTTTCTCAGCAAATGCTGTTACAATCTGTGTTTTATTCATTGTTACCTTGTGTTTAAATAAATGGAGTGCAAAAGTACACATTTCTAACTACTCCACCAAATATACATCAAGAAAACTCGTGAAAATCAAGCAAATAAACCTTCAAACAAGCCAAAAGAGAAGACATTCCACCACAGATGGGGTAAAATCCCACTCTCATTTTAGGGAAATCATACCACCTAATTAGAGTTTCTCCTTTTGTCATAAGCAAAAATCGCCGTACCTTTGCCATCGAAATCAAGAGACAAACAGTCTTACGATTCAAAGAATGTAGTAAACATGAATAGTAACCCTTTAAATGATATGAGTTATGAAAAGAATGATTATGACAATGGTGGCAATGGTAATGATGATCACATCAGTATCAGCTCAGAGAATAGACAATACATCCATGGAGGCTCGCATCCTCACCGACAAGATGACTGAAGAGCTTGGCTTAAACAGCTGGCAAAGAGAGAAGGCATACCAAATGAACCTCTCTTACCTCAATGGCATCAACAGCTATCGTGACATCGACTCTCAGATTTGGAAAAAGCGCAACAATGCTCTCAAGGACATCTTGAATGCTTCACAATGGAGACTGTATAAGAATGCTTCTTACTTCTACCATCCTATCAGCTGGCGCAACAATGCTTACGTACACAACATCTACGCTAAGTACCCTGTCAAGAGCTCTCCATTCGGCGGAAATAGAGTAAACAAGCCTGTGACCCTTCCAGCTCCAGCCAACCAACGCCCAGTGGAAGTAGGCAGACCACAGCAGCCAAACTATACGGCTTTCAACAAGAACAATAGTAAGCCAAATAGAACAAGCGGCACCAACACTTCCAACAGAAGTTTTGGAAGCATGAGAAGATAAAAGCTCACAATAACAAACAAAACGACAATTTTAAAAGGCAGGTAGGTAGCACATGCAACCTATCTGCCTTCATTATATCTTAGTCATCATCAGAAGAATTGAACCTAAGCATATTCTTAGTCAAGACCTTCTGCTTACCATTCATGTAGGTAATGATAACCTTGCTTATGCTCATGTTTGTGGCATCACCACCTACAAAATAATAACTGCTGTCCCAGTCCCAACTTCCACCATCCATATACTTCACTGGACCAGTACCCTTGAAATGTCCGCTTCCACGAACATCATTCACGTCGTTGGTAACCACCCAATAGACATCAATATACTTGATTGTCCACTTGTTGGTATTCTGATAGGTACACTTAAACGTTACCGTACCATACTCATCATTCCATGACCATCCATCAAAATACCCATAAGGAGCCTTCTTTTGATGTTTTGCCAGATAACCCATATAATATTGATAATCAAGGTATCCAACCAAGTCATTATTGAGATTCTCTACACTATTTTCAATACTATCCTTGAAGACCTCATAGTGATACTTATAAGGAGAATATGCCTTCAACTCATCAGGAACTTTGGCAGCATGACACTCCATGTAGCTTAAATCCAAGTCTCCACCCTTAGGAGTGACAAAGTAAATGGTGTCATTCCTAACACCTACGCTCCAAATGGAATCCTTGGTAAAGGTGTTCTCACACAAGGTACAAAACAAGCTATGGTTACCAGTAGGAACACTACGCCAATCATGCTGTTTAAGGTAATCCTCGCGCTCTTGCTTCAGCCTCTCAACCCTTGCAGCACGCAAGCGAGCCTGTCTTTGCGCTTCCTCTACGGAATCGTTATAAGCCTTGATTCTTGCTGCCTCAATTTCTTTCCGGCGCTCGGCATTCACCTGAGAAAAATGCTCTGATAGCTCCTGGTTAACCCGATTCACCAAGACAGCAATCTCCGCCTCTTTAAGCTGTGGTATCACCTTGTTCTTCTTGAACTCCTTGGCATAGTAGTCATCCAAGGAAACCTCATAGTTACCTGTGGCGGTCTTCACATAGAGTTTCTTTGCCTTCTTGTCATAAGCATAGTATTGCCCAGCCTCAGAAATCTCCTTCACTTCCTGAGCATCAGACTTTTGATAAATACCATCCTTGTCAGGCACATATAAGGCCAAAACCTTGCGATGGGATGAATTGTAGATATTGAAATTATGAACCTGTGCGGAAGCTACCACACAGATGACAAGAAACAAAGCCATCAAGACTAGTTTATGCACATTTGCCTTCAAAAAACATTTCCTATCCATAACTGGTACATTTTATATTGAGGGCAAAAGTACACAAAAAATAAAACATAACCAACCCATTTCAACAAAAAATGGCTAAACATAGCCATTAAACTTAGAAAAAAGCAAAAAGGAGCATTCAAACATAAGGGAAAAAACCTAAAGAGCATAATCCTCTCAATCCTTCTCCTTCTCTATCCACTTCGGCAACACCAAGGCACCCATGATGAGAAACGGATAATAAAATATCAAGCGCCAAAGCATCGCAGCCAAGATGGCAATGGAGGCATCCGGCAGGAAATCGGAATAATACAGGGGCATCTGCATAGTTCCGTGGATAAAGAAACTTAATTTTTATGATAATCCAT
>ERZ808245.468-NODE-468-length-20386-cov-11.461905_pt1 | contig 20386 bp, 16 predicted proteins | sample MGYA00521243_ERZ808245 | MGnify/ENA primary metagenome ERZ808245 (study PRJEB31516, sample SAMN03275576) | gut metagenome | biome: mammalia-associated habitat; material: feces | host: Papio cynocephalus | place: Kenya | collected 2012-07-07 ... | reverse complement strand
CAATCAGAAAAACTTAAAATTATCACTTGACAAGAGGTCACATCATATCAGTATAGTTGTTTAATCTTTTTTACTCCGTTTTTTTAAATAATTTTAGTTTATAAAAAAATAATTTAATTAAATCTTCTCGCACTAGAACCAAAGATGCAACATAAACCATACCTCCTAAAACAATATCTACAAGAGTTTGTATAACACCACGCATTGGAAAAATAGTATTAAACATAACCAAAACACTTCCCATAATTAAAGAAGCTTCTACATACTTTAACATTGGCTTCAATATTGGAATTGAATACTCACTTTTTCTAAAATAATAAAGTTGAATAAAGCAAGATACGGCTTCGGCAATAATAGACGCAATAAGGGCGCCTACAGAGTACAGTTGCGGGATTAACAGGAGATTCAGACAAAAGTTTACCACCACAGCTGTCAAATAAGCTTTCGTCATCTTCTTCTGCATTCCCATAGGACTAAGGTATTGCATTCCGATAAAATTCCCCAACGCCATAAACACCAATAACAAACTCGACAATTTCATTAGGGGTGCAACAGGTACATATTCGCTGCCAAAAAACCAAACAACAAAGCTATCTGCAATCATACAAATACCAAGCATCATCGGCATTAAGAACAGAAAGATCATTTTTAAAGAGGTTATATAAGATTCTATTATTTCATTTCTTTTTCCTTTTACAAACAAATAAGAAATTCTAGGATACATTACAGAGTTTATAGATGTAAGAACCATTACCAGAATATTGACGATTTTTCTTGCCTGCTCATAATATCCATTTTCGAGCGTGTTACTTGTGATTACACCAAGCATTATCTTATCCAACTGAGAATAAATTTGTGTTGCAATCAATGGTATGAAAAATTCCAAAGAGCCCTTAAGATGTCGGCGCAAATTTAGTTCTGATAATTGCACTTTAACGATTCGTTTCTTAAGTCCTATAAAAAAAAATAAATAACTAGCAAATGTTGATAGCGAATTAATCAGAATGTATCTTCCAACATGAGACGCTTTTTTCACAACACAAAAAATCATAACAACTGTGAAGAGCTTTATAAAAATATTTCGAATTGCTATTACCTTAAAATCCTCTAATCCTTGATAAAACCAAGAAATATCAATCATATTTGAGAAAACAAGGAATGACTGTAAAAACAGATAATATGTGTATTCTTTGTACACAAAACAAAAAATAATATAGACTATTCCAACAATCACTGTAATTATCATGCGACCAATAAAGATTTCCCAAAAGCTCTTAGTTCTTTTGACTATATCATCTTGACAATAAGCAATTTCTCTTTGACCATACGTATTAGCACCAAGTGTTGCAAACAGGGAAAAAGCAGTAGCAAGTGTAAATGTATAGCTGTAAACACCGACACCATCCGCATGAAGCACGCGAGAAATGTAAGGAGTGGTAATTAATGGACTAATTACCATCAAAATCTGATAAGATAGATTATAAAAATAATTTTTAAGATTTCTTTCGTTCATATTAAATAATTTATAATTTATCACTTATGATTTCATGATAAATTTGCAAATTCCTTAATCACCTCTATAAAATAATCACTAGTTAATTTCCACGAAAATTTTTTTGCTCTTCTCTTCCCTTTTTCTACCAAATTGTTTTTTATTTTAGTATTAGTCAATACTGTATGAATCTTGTCACAAATATCTTGAGAATCATAAGGATTACATAGTAACGATGCATCTCCTACAATTTCAGGCAAGCAGCTTACATTCGACGCAATCGTTGGAATGCCTGCTGCCATAGCTTCCAACAAAGGAAGACCAAACCCCTCTGAAAAAGATATTAATGCAAGTGCAGTTGCCTGTTTATATACCGCAACCAAATCTTCTTCTTCTATTCCCCGCAGTTCAATAACATTTTTTTCGAGATTCAATTTTTTTATTTGACTATGTATTGCTGAATTTGAATTTGCTAATACAATCTTGTATTTTTCTTTTATCCGGGGCGAGAGCAAGTTATATCCTTTGAGAAGACCTTCTATATTTTTATTCTTTCTCGGTTGCCCAACAAACAACAAGTATTCATTCGGAAGGTGATATTTTTCTTTCACTTTCTTTATTGTCACACTTCCAATACACCCTGAAAACTTTTTGTAATCAACGCCACAATAGTTGACTAAAATTTTACTTTCATCGACATTTACACTCTTAATTAAATCATCTCTAGTATATTGAGAATCCACAAATATTATATCTGCAAAATCTACAGTTTTTTGATATCTTTTTTGAAGTTTTTTTTGTTGGTTATCTTTTTTACACGCATGCAAGGGAGTCAAATCATGAATCACCACAATTTTTTTGCAATCATCTTTAATATTTGGGATAAAATTATAAAAAAAAACTTTTAAATCCTTTTCTCCCATTTTTTTTCCAATAAAAGAAGGAATTTTTATACCACTTTCATACCATTGGGTAATATAACGCATCGGTATGATAGTTTTTAGTATATCAACATTTAACTGGGGAAAAGCTTCCCCATAAACTTCTTTTACTTCAGAGCGAACATCCCTCAATCCGATAACCGCTTCACCATATACTTCACATTCTTCTACTTTCCTTAATGCAAGATATACTTCTGATGCATATCGGGTAATTCCTTCTCTTTTATTTCGTGCTCTTGTAAGTGATATTGCAATTTTCATAATCTTATTTACTCTCCGCTAATTCTTTAAAAATACTAAGTAACTGATGAGCAGATTTGTTCCAAGAGCATTTTTTAAAAATTTTATTTGGTGGAGAAACAGCTTGAATTTGCATGGCATCCAAATCAACATCAAAATCATCTGGTGAAAAATACACTGCACAATCTTCATATATCTCTGGGAGACAGGTAGCATTAGAAATAAATATTTTTGCACCATATGCTAGTGCCTCTAGTGGAGGAATGCCAAACCCCTCATACTTTGATGGATGAATAAATGCCTGGCAATTCTCCATCAACGAACGATTTTCCTCGTCAGATACATAACCGAGAAATAATAAATTATCTATTCCAATTACCTCCACATTATCTTTCCAAACTCTTAAATCCTTTCCTCCTGCGATAGCGAATAGTTTATTTCTATTTCGTTTTGCAACCTCAATAACCCATTTTATATTTTTATGTGGCGCAAGACTACCAAGTGTATAATAATAGCCATCTTTCTTCAGTTGTGGATATTTATTAAAAACCCCATCATTTTTTTTCACATCTAATACATGCTCATAGCCCATGTACAATGTTGCTATCTTACTAGGCATTATGTGTAGATACCTTTCAATCGCTTTTTTTTGATATTCCGAATCCGTCATAATAAACTGTGCATTTATCTTTTGAAACAGCATATAAATTCGGTATTTCATTCTAAATTTCAATGTATCAAATTTTGTTGTAACTGGACGAATATCATAAATAAAAGAAATTTGTTTTTTCAAAAATACCGTTTCCAAAGATATACAACATAAAATCGCATTTTCATCTTTTATAACTTTTCTTAAAGTCCTTGTCTTCCATAGTTTTTTCCCATCAAACTTAACCGGTATCAGCTGAATATGTTTCAACTCTTCGGGGATAATTACGCGATTCAAATCATCAATATTATAGACATATTTTACAGACAATTCCTCGCCTTCTAGCAACGTGTCCAATCGATAAATTAATTCATGAGCTGCCCGTTGGATCCCCGTTATGTTTTTTGCAAATCCAAGCGCAAATCCATTTATAACAATTGTTTTCATTTTCTTACTCCTTTTTTGATATTGCTAGCATTAAAAAAGGAAAGTACAATTCCATAAAGTATCCAATTCCACCAAATAAAAAAGTAGAAGCAATAATCATTATAAACGTAGCCCTTTCCTTTCGACTATGCACTTTACCGAAAACATACCATATTTTAAAATAGAGAAAGCTACCAATCAGCCCAAAATTGGCAAGAATCGAAAAAAACATTGTATGTGAATCAATCTCACCAAGACCAATACCAAAAAATGGCCTCGCAAGGAATCCAACAAATGCATAATAGACACTCATAAGTCTTGCACCTTCTGAAGTTTCATACGAATGATAAATCTGTCCTTTTTTCAACACATCAAAAACAAGCACAATTCGTTCTACTCTTTTTATGATAGCATCTGGCACACCAAATGCCAAAATAAGTGATATTACACTCACTATAGCCACAAGGGCTAAAATCTTAATATCCGTACTTGTATAAATCATGGTACATACTATGGATACTAGAATAAGGTAATATGCAATCAATGATCCGGAAAATGCCATCAAAAAATATATCATTCCTAGGCGAACCAAAATCTTAAATGTGAGTTTTGATTTTTTTTCCCATCTTGGAATCTCATAACTATATTTTATAAGCACAATCATTGAATAGATAAATAAAATCATTGCATACTGCGCCGGTTCCTTAGCAAACCCTTGCAGTCTGTCGGCTGAACCAACATTACTTGTGCGTCCAAAGAGAAGTGGAAGTACATATTTTGATAAATTGACATGTGTAATTTTTTTAAAAAACAGTTCAAGAAGCCCATATCCTAGTATAATTGGTAGTATCTTATTATATAGAGTATTTATACCTCTCTGCACCTCACCTTTTGTTATTTTTCCATCTGCAACCGACAGAATAATCGTAAACTGACATACGCCCAATAGCATATTAAAAAGATTATGTGACAAGCCAGCTATATGCTCTAAAGTCTGATCTCCTGTAACAACCCAATCCCATTGTGCAATATCTTGAATAACATACCCACTATATGGATTTACCATACAACCTACAACTCCAAGAAAAACCGATGCCCATAAAAGGATAGAAAGTTTTAAAATTCTGTAATTAGATTTTTGCTCTAACAGCAAAAGTAACGCTATTGCGAACAATACATATCGCAATACTGTATTTATGCCTATACTCACGGAGCCCAATTTTATAGCATAGCCATTATATACAGAAATCGATACTGCCAAATAAACATAGAGCAGCTTTTTAAAAACTTTTTTAATCGTAAGACATTTCGTTTTAAGACAGTCATACAGAAGCTTTAAAACAAGTACTCCGAAAAAAAATGACATAAAAATTTACGCGCTCCTATTTTTTTATTATATCAATCGGATATTTTTTGTATCAGAGACAGCAACCTTTCGGCGGACTTTTTCCAACTATATTTTTTCAATAGTTTTTCTGATACACACTTTTTATTTCCCACGATTTTCGCATTTTCATAGTCAGTCTGGTCTATATACTCGGCATTATCGCCATAAATCTCATGCATACATGGCGTGTTTGAAACCACAATGCATGATGCACCACAAGAAACTGCCTCTAAAGGGGTTAAACCAAAACCTTCATACAGTGTTGGAAATACAAACGCTCTGCAATTTGCCATGAGCGTTTTTGCATCTGCATCACTCACGTATCCCAAAAAATGAACATTTGGCAGATTAACAAGTCCCTCAGCTTCTGCCACACCTTTCAGTTTTCCACTGCCAGCAATGGCAAACTGCTCATCTGAATTGTTTTTTGCTGCATACAAAAGCCACTTAAAATTTTTATTCGCGCCAAGAGTCGACATAGAGAAATAATAATTTCCGCTTATTAATCCAGAAAACTTTTCAAACGTATCTGTTGCTGCTACAATGCGTTCCATGTGCTGCCATGCATCATAAACAACAGTGATACGCTCTGGTACAATTCCATAATATTTTATTATTTCAGATTCTGAAAATTCGGACACAGTTACAATTTTCATTGATGAATGTGTAGCGCGCCAATAATTTAGCCTGTGCCATAGAGCCGATATTCGATCTCTTTTAGAGGTAAAGAACTGCGGATTAACTTTATAACAAATATCATGAAGTACTACAATTCCTCTCGCATACATCAAGGGCAAAACATTGGTCAGGCAAATACATTCTGCCTTATTTTTTCGTGTGTAATGCGCAAAGTCGATTTGTTCCCAAGGAATTCCATGTAGACTTCCATAATGAACTAATTTAATATTTTGATAATTAGAAACTAGTTTCGCATTCTTCGGAACCAAGATTTCCACCATATGATGGGGTACAATTTTGTCTAGTTCATGCGTTATTTCATATGCGTACCGCTGAATTCCAGTAGTCGTCTGCGTCAAAAACAGCCCATCTATTACATATTTGCTCATTTTTGTACCATTTGCTTCAATTCTTTAATCAGATTCTTTTCGAACGTACTAAATGTAAAATTATCAAGTACACGATTTCTTGCATTTTTACCATATATCTCTCTCAGTATAGGGTCATTTGCTAATATTTTTACGGCATCTGCATAAGCTTTACTATCACTGTTTGGACATTCTATTCCAGTTACGCCATTTAGATTTACATAATTGACACCACTATTTGGAATTGTGAACGTGACAGCAGGCTTTCCAAAATACATTGCTTCCGCTAAGGCTAGACCGAAAGCTTCATTGCGAGTAATGGATGGAAAACAAAAAATGTCACAAGCATATAGAAATATCCTTCGTTGACTATCACTTATTTGCCCTAAAAATATTACATTGGGATTAGTAGCTGCACGTACTTTCAACTCTTCTGTTTGTTCTCCCCGTCCCGCAACAAAAAATTTGATATTATCTCCTTTAAGATAATCAGATGCCTCAATCAAGTATTTGAGACCTTTATAAGGGACATGTCGACCTATAAAGAAACAAAGAGTGTCTCCAGCATATTTTTGACGTAGTGCATCTGCCTGTCTGATTTCTTCATTAGAAATCTGAAGATTATTTTCATCAATCGAATAAGGCATAATCACTTTTTTATTCTCAAAATAATGAGAGTAAGCAGATTCATCCAAATGTTTCGATGTTGCTCCCCATACATAATTAGCACGTTTTATTAAACGTAGATTTTGTTTATGGAAACATTTTTTTAATATCCTTTGTTTTGTGATGTCCAGATGCCAATACAAAACAAGTTTAAATGGCCTTTTTTTATATTTCAAAAGCAAATGCGTCACAAAAGGATTAGGATAATGAAAAATTACTATCTCAGGCTGAAATTCATTCATGAGCTTGCGCAGTTGTTCCGCATAAGTCATAGAGAGTGACTGCGAACTGACTTTAGCAAAACAGCCACACCTAACAACTTCAACTCCATCCACAACATCAGTCACAGTTTCATTCTGATGGCATATATGTTCATCATTTGACACATCCTCATTGAAACAAATAATCTTCTGCTGAATTTCTGGACAAGTAGCCATCGCATTTGAAATATCCTTTGCCACTTGTTCGATTCCACCAATATATGGATCATAGTATTTTGAAATCTGTAATACCTTTATCATTCTAGTTCCTTTGCGTTAAGATAACTATTATAAATTTCCTTCATTGTTTCAAAAATACTATATCGTGGCTTCCATCCTAGATCTTTTTCAATTGCGCTGTAATCACAGCAAATCCGAGGAGTATCAACCGGACGCACTCGATCAGAATCCACCTCAACTTCAATTTTTTGACTACTCAAGGAAACAACATACTCTAAAAGTTCTGAAAGGCTGTAAGCTTTGCCAGAACCCACATTGTAAATTTTTGTGCAGTCATTGCTTTCCACAATCATTCGATACGCACGAACAATATCGCGCACATCGCTGAAATCACGTTCAACAGCCAGATTTCCCACCTTAATAACACCAGGCTTACCAGATTTCTCAATATTTGCCACCTGTTTGCAAAAACTAGGCAAAACAAAACTATCTCGCTGACCAACACCAGTATGATTAAATGGACGAACACAGTAAATCTTCAGTCCATAACGTTCTCTATAGACTTGGGCAAAACGTTCTTGTGTCATCTTTGAAATACCATAAGGATTGTTAGCAGCTAGAGGAGTATTTTCATTGATAGGCGCACCAGATGATTCATACTCTTCACTAGAACCAATAAACATAACCTTTGGCATTGATGAGCATTTTCGTGCAGCTTCCAGAATATTCAATGCACCCACAACATTGACAGAGATTGTTGTCTGGGGAATGTTCCAAGAGACACCTACACTACTTATCGCCGCCAAGTTTACGATAATACTTGGAGAAATATTCTGTATCAAACAAAAAACCTGCTCTGCGTTCAAAAGGTCCGTTTCTTGGAACTGTACTTTTTCCGAAAGTAGGTAATTTTTCACCTTATCACTCCCCCAAACGTCATAACCGTAGTTCAAAAACTCCTGTGCCAAATAGTTCCCTACAAAGCCTCCAACTCCAAAGATTAATACTCTCTTCATTTTAAACTCACCTAAAAAAACAAAAAACAGCAACAGAACTTTATAAATATTTCATTTATTAACGTACTGTACCGTTTTTGTTCTAATATTCATTTAGCACAAACCTGCTTCTTTTTTCGCCAACTGAAGATCATGCTTTGCCATAATTGCACAAAGTTGTTCATAACTAGTTTTCTGTGGATTCCAATTCAATCTAGTCTTTGCTTTTGTAGGATCTCCCCAAAGATTCACAACATCGGTTGGACGATACCACTTGGGATTTACACAAACTAGCATTTTACCAGTCTTCTTATCGTATCCCTTTTCGTCTATACCTTTTCCTTTCCACTCAAGTTCTATGCCATCATTTACAAAAGCAAGAGTTGTAAACTCTCGCACAGTATGCTGCACACCTGTTGCAATTACATAATCATCTGGGTCGTCCTGTTGAAGAATAAGCCACATACATTCCACATAATCCTTTGCATAGCCCCAGTCACGCAGAGAATCCAAATTACCAAGTTCCAAATGATCTTGAAGACCACAAGCAATACGACCTGCAGCTAACGTAATTTTACGAGTAACAAAATTTTCTCCACGTCGCTCAGACTCATGATTAAACAAGATACCATTACAACAATACATGCCATAGGCTTCTCGATACTCTTTCATTATCCAAAAGCCATATTGTTTTGCAACTGCATATGGGCTATATGGATGAAACGGAGTTTTTTCATTCTGAGGAACTTCTTCAACTTTGCCATACAGTTCAGAAGTAGATGCCTGATAGATTCGACAAGTCTTTTCTAAGCCCGCGGTATGAACGGCTTCTAAGATACGCAAAACACCTAAAGCATCCACATCGCCTGTATATTCTGCAGCATCAAAAGAGACTTGAACATGAGATTGTGCAGCAAGATTATAAATTTCATCAGGCTTAACTTGAAGAACAATGCGTATGATACTAGAAGAATCTGAAAGATCTCCTTCATGAATAATAAGTCGATTTATAATATGGTCGATACGGGCCGTCGTAGAGACCGAAGCACGTCGAATAATACCATGAACTTCATACCCCTTCTCTAAGAGAAGTTCTGCTAAATAAGAACCATCTTGACCTGTAATACCCGTTATTAAAGCTTTTTTCATTTTTATACTCCTGTTAATCTAATATTTCCTACAATAAAACATGTTTTCATCAAATAAACATATTTTTTGTAGTTAGACTTTCTAATAATTAACCTCATCCCTAGAATCAATACAATCTAGAAATTTGGTAACTATTACATTCAATGTTGACTTTGTTTCAATTGTATACTCAGAACCTGCTTTAAATACAATCACATATCCTGGAACTAAGAATTGTTCCCTTCCATCTACAATAGCTTTTCCTTGCCCTCCTAGAACAATCCATGTCTCCTCACTGTTTTTATCAATGTGGTAAGAAATGCTTTTTTTTGCCTTAATAGAAATCTTAGTTGTTATAGATCCTGGTTGAACATTAATAACTTTATAAGTACCCCAAGCTTCATCAGCATACATTGGCCTTAACTCAACTTTTTCAACATATGGTTTTATGCAATTACTTTGTTCTTTATTAGCTACTAAAATTCCATCGGGACTAGAAACAACAACTAAATCCTTGCAACCAATACATAAAACAGGAATATCCAATTCATTAACAACGGTTATGCTTTTACACGATTCATCTTTCGTAACATTTCCCTTTATATTTTCTTCCATAACTTCTGCTAACATATCCCACGTTCCAACATCTTTCCAAAGGCCATTATAGCGAAGAACCTGAATACTTGATTCATGTTCAACTACCGCATAATCAAAGCTAATTTTTGTTAAATTATCATACTTATTTAGCAAATCGTAATAATCTTTAAAGTCAATCATTTTATGAGCTTTATCAAGAAGATAGCTTAACTTAAATGCAAAAATGCCAGCATTCCATAATGCATTTTTCCTTAAATACTCTCTAGCTGTTTGTTCATCCGGTTTTTCTTTAAACTCTCTAACTTTACTGACTTTTTCGCCATTTTCCGGAATTATATAACCATACTTTTCACTAGGACAAGAGGGTTCAATACCCATTAAACTAAGATTTGCATTACCATTCTGTACAAGGCCATCCAAAGACTTTATCGTATCAAAATAAGAATCATCCACATATGGGTCTACAGGACAAACTACAACAGTTTCATTTTTATCAACACCTAGTTTGTCATACAGATATGCTACAGAAAGTGCTATAGCAGGGAAAGTGTCTTTTCGACAAGGTTCTAGACAAAGAGAAACAGTATCTCCCAACTGATTTTTAATCGCTCCCTCCTGAGAAGAACTTGTTGCAATGGTAATTTTTGCATTTGGATCCACATCTTTTATCTGTCGATAGACACGCTGTATCATAGATTCAAATTCATGATTATTTTTAAATAGTTTGAGAAACTGTTTACTACGTATCTCATTTGAAAGAGGCCAAAGTCTTTGACCAGAACCTCCTGAAAGTAGAATATAATTCATTGCAAGTTACCACCTTTTATTTTGTTCATTACAACTTCATTTCATTTATGTAACTGAGATTTTTTCAAAAACATCTCTTCGTAGTACTTAGTATATTCACCACTAGTACATTCTGCCATCCAATCTTGATTTTTGAGATACCAATCAATAGTAAGTTTAATGCCATCTTTAAACATAGTAGTTGGTCCCCAACCAAGTTCCTTATTGGCTTTACTTGGATCTATTGCATATCTTTGGTCATGGCCCTTTCTATCAGATACATAGGTTATTAAGCTCTCAGGCTTACCTAGTTCTTTTAAAATAATCTTTACAATGTCGATATTGGCCTTTTCGTTGTGTCCACCAAGATTGTAAACTTCCCCAACTCTACCCTTTTCTAAAATAGCTAATATTCCATAGCAATGGTCTTTAACATATAGCCAGTCTCTAACATTTAAACCCTTACCATAAACAGGTAGTGGTTTATCGTGGAGTGCATTATTGATCATTAATGGAATCAACTTCTCAGGAAATTGATAAGGACCATAGTTATTTGAACAGCGTGAAATCGTAACAGGTAAGCCATATGTCCTGTGATAAGCAAGAGTAAGTAAATCTGCTGAGGCTTTACTTGTTGAATAAGGAGAAGAAGTATGAATAGGAGTATCTTCATGGAAGAACAAGTCTGGCCTATCTAAGGGAAGATCTCCATATACCTCATCTGTACCTACTTGATGGAAGCGTTCTACTCCATACTTTCGACATGCATCCATCATGACTTGGGTACCAAGTATATTTGTCTCCAAGAAGATTCCTGGGTTTTCAATAGATCTATCTACATGGCTTTCTGCCGCAAAGTTTACAACTACATCTGGTCTTTCTTTCTCAAAGATAGAGAATATACCATCTCTATTTCTTATATCTTCTTTGTAGAATACAAAGTTCTTATTCTCTAAAGCTCTATTAAGTGTGTGTATATTTGCAGCATAAGTTAATGCATCAACACACACTATTTTCCAATCCTTTCTTTCATCTAAAAGTAGATAGACAAAGTTAGAACCAATAAAACCTGCTCCACCTGTAACTAATATAGTTTTCTTTTCCCCCATAGCAGACTTACTTCCTATTCACCTTCTGCTCTAAAAATGGTGGCTATCGTTTTAAACATAATAGAGATATCTAACATAATAGAGCATTTGTCTACATACTCGCTATCCATATCCATCCATTTTTCAAAAGAAATACTATTTCTATTGGGTTGAACTTGCCAAATGCAGGTAATACCAGCTTTTACTTCTAGTCTCTTTTTGTCTCTTTCTGCGTACTCTTTAACCTCTCTAGGGAGAGCAGGACGAGGTCCTACAACAGACATATCACCAAGTAATACATTAATAAACTGAGGTAACTCATCGATGCCAATTTTTCTTGTTATATTTCCAACCTTTGTTATACGCTTGTCGTTTTTTACTTTAAAGACAGGGCCATCCATCTCATTTTCATTATCCATGGTTTCTCTAATTTTCTCTGCATTCATGACCATGCTTCTGAATTTAATGAGATTAAAGAGTTTTCCATTCTTTGTTACACGCTGCTGTTTAAAGAAGATGGGGCCTCCATCTTCAATTTTTATGGCAAGACCTATAATAATTGTTGTTGGTATTAAAAGAATAATTCCAATAAGGGAAGCAAAAATATCAAAAAGTCGTTTTACAAAACGATATAAGTATTTATTATTTGCTGACATTACTACGCTCAGATATTTTTTCTAAACATCTTCCCCCTGTGCTTATTGAACACTATTAACTTTATGCGACAATGTGTTCGGCGTCAATAATTCTTTTTATAATAACTCTTCCAAGTCTCAATTAGCCACTTGTGTTTCTTATAGTTGTTGTCACCAGAATACTTAATTACGTTCTTATCAGATGAATCAACACAATTAAGGACAAAACCATAGTCTTTTACTCCTATGAGTTTCAAGTCATCAATTAACTTCTCTAGTTTAATTGAATCATCAATTCCGGCACGTAAAACAACTAGAGTATACTTAGCATTCTTTATTGAAGAATACTCTTCTGGGGTTTCTCTTATCACACCAAGATTAGTAATCCTTGCTTTTGTCTCTTTCTCGAGTCCCTTTTGAATAGTAGCTTTACCAGCCTTATCACTAAGAGATGTTATAACAACATCGTCGTTTTCTGTTAGTTTTAGCTTTTCTGCTATGTATTTAAACTCTCTTTCGTCAATTTTATTTGCGTCTAGATAAAGCGGAATTGATGATATTGTTTTATCATCAACAATCTTCTTGAGTGTTTCTGTTTTGTATATATGCTTATCAGAAAAACCTAAAACAAGAGAAAGGATAACACCAATAACTCCACCACAAAGGAAGAAACAAATACAAACTAAAGCTTTTGATGTACCAACGTTATCATCCCCTTTCACAGGCTCCATTACCCATACAATTGAACTATCTAAATCACTAATGTAAATGCCTAAGGCTCTACTCTCTTCTTTTAGATTTGTAATGGTGTCAAGGAGAGATTTCTTTTCTATATCATCAGTAGTGTTAGCTAATTCACTTGTATAATTTTTAATTCTATCTTCAATTATTTCTTTTACTGCCTTAGCATCCTTTAAATAAGTCGAAGAGACTTTATTTTTTATCTGATTAACAAGGTTATTTATGAAAAGAATGTAATAATCTGTGTCAGAGGTCTTAGTAACAGAAATTGAATAGTTGTAAGTACCACTTATACTACTGTGGCTAATAGCCTCAGTTATATCTTTGTACTTTACTTCGTTTTCAGATGGGGTGTTTTTTATTGCTTCTTCAATATTTGTTTTTGAGAACATCTCATATAGTGCTTCTGAAGAAGAAAAATACTTTCCACCATATTTATTTACAATTCCAGCGCCATATGGATCTTTTACTTGAATGACAGAACTTACTTCATATTGTCTAGGCAAAAGAAGTGCAACACCTACTCCAATAACGCTAAAGATAAGTGTAATAATTACAATCATCTTAAATCTATCAAAGATGTGACCAAAGAGTTCACCTAGTGATATTTCGTCATCATCGTAGTATTCTTCTTGATATGTATATTCTGTCATAATTCCCCCGAACTTTTATTTAAGACTTTTGTCAGTATAATTTGCATTTTTCTTTTAATCCATAGCAAAATGTTTTAGAATATCTTGGTCTAAGGGGGATTAATGTTATACAGCATCATAATTGCACCTATTGAAGCAATTGTCGGTTGGGTCTTCATGTTTATCATCAACAAAATCACATCAATAGGTGTTATTGGTGCTATTTGTGGTGTAAGCATTGTCATAAATATCTTAGCTCTTCCTCTATACAACATAGCAGATTCTATTCAAGAGAAAGAAAGACAAATAAACAAGAAGATGGAGTATAGAGTAAAGAGAATAAAGAAGGCCTTTAAGGGCGATGAACAGTTTATGATGCTCAGTGAGTATTATAGGCAAAACAACTATCATCCCTTATATGCTCTTCGTGGCTCTCTATCTATTTTAATTGAGATTCCATTCTTTATTGGTGCTTATAATTACCTCTCTTCTTCGGAAATATTAAGAGAGTCATCATTTTGGATTTTCTCTAATCTGGGCGAACCAGATAGATTTTTCTCTTTTTCTCTTGGATCTTTAACTGTTCCTATTAACATTCTTCCAATAATAATGACATTAATTAATTTCATCTCAGGTTATATCTACACCAAAGATGCAACAACTAGAGATAAAGTGCAGTTATATGCACTAGGACTCTTCTTTTTAGTTTTACTCTATAACTCCCCTTCTGGTCTTGTTATTTATTGGATTCTTAATAATGTATTCTCTCTTGTAAAGACTATAGTACTTAAGACAAAACATCCTGGACGCTTTTTACACGCTTTCATCTCCTTAGGATTAATTGCATTTACATATAAGTTTAAAAACACAGAAAACCAATGGAAGTTTCTCTTTCTCATTGCTATAACGCTTTCTTTTCTTGCCCTACCTTTCTTAAAATTTTTGTGGGATAAACTCAAAGAAGAAAGAAGTTTAGAATTTAAAGAAAAGCAACAGACAAAGAGCAATTATATTATCCTAGTGCTGTCTAGTGGCTTTGCACTTGCTTTTCTTTGTGGCTTTTTACTTCCTTCTTCAACAATAGCAACAAATCCTGCAGAGTTTTGTTTTCTTGGTTCAATTAAGAATCCAACGAAATATGTTTGGTCGTCATTATTCTTTTTCATTGGTTTATTTGTTTTTTGGCCACTTGTCATTTATAAGATGTTTGGTAATAAAACTAAAAGATATGAAGCAATAATTATGTCACTAATCCTTATTGTTGCTCTTTTTGATGCCTTTGTCTTCAAAAGTGATTATGGCACTATAGATACACAGCTTAGAGTGCAAAATCCTGAGAAGCTACAGGAGCTAACAAAACTGGATATAATAAAGCCTTTCCTTGTCGCCATAATCATCTTTGTATTAATAATGCTGCTAGATAAACTTAATAAACTTTGGATTTTATCAACTTTAATTTTTTCTGTTTTTATCGGTGAAGTTGGTATTGGTGCTTACAAGCTTAATACTATCAATAACTTTTTTAATGAATATTCTAAAACATATACAGAAGATAAAAGCTCAAGTGATAGCGAAATAGAAAGCGTATTTCATCTATCTAAAGACAAAGAGAATGTAATTGTCCTTTTCTTAGATAGAGCTGTTAACTCATTCTTTCCTTATGCTCTAGAGCAAATTCCTGAGCTAAAGGAACAATTTGAAGGCTTTGTATATTACCCAAATACACTCAGTTTCTCAGATAGCACAATAACAGGCTCTCCTAGCATGTATGGAGGTTACGAGTATACGCCGGCAAAAATGAACGAAAGAGATGGTCTTTTAAAGGATGTTCATAATGAAGCATTGCTTGTTGCCCCTACTCTTTTTAAAAATGAAGGTTACTCTGTTACTGTTACCGATCCACCTTTCCCTAATTATTCTTGGAGGGGTGACTTATCAACATTCGAAAAGAATGGAATAAATGCTTTTGATCTTTACGGAAACTATGCTTCCAAGTATTACAGAGAAACAAGCAACAAAAACGCTGAAGATGAAAGCTTACTTACTGAAAAGGAAACAAAGAATTTCTCCATACTTCAAATTCTTCCACCTATGCTAAGGTTCCTTTTTGAGAAATCATGTAGAGATGTTTCTGATTCATCTTATTATTACTTTGTAAATGCATACTCTTCTCTCTATTATTTTAAAGAGCTCACTGACTTTAATAGTAACAACAAAAACTACTTATTCATCGCTAATGAAGCACCGCACGAAAGCGTATTCTTAGCCCCAGATTATTTACAACTGGCAAATAATAGAGATGATAGCGTGGAAATCTGTTATCAAACAAATGACGATAGTGTATATAAGCATTTTGTTGTTTTCTCTGCTTCTCTTAAGAGAGTAGGAGAATGGCTAGATTATTTAAAAGAAAATGATGCTTATGATAACACCCGTATTGTTATTGTGTCTGACCATGGAAAAGATTTAAACCTGAATGATATTCCGCCCTATGAAGTAGCATTTACTCCTCTTCTTTTATTCAAAGATTTTAATTCAAGAGGAGAAATTACGGTAGATAATACATTTATGACAAATGCCGATGCCCTTTTCCTTTCTAAAGATGGTTTAATAGATTCTTCTATTAATCCATATACAAAAGAAACTCTTTCCCAAGAGAAAGAAAATGGCATTATAGTTTATCCAATTGCAGCAGGAGAGAATAACTCAACAAGAATGAAAAATGCAACATCCTTTACATTAGAAAAAGAAAATGCATCTCATGTATCATCTCCTATAAACGATGAGTCTAACTGGACTCCTCTACTAGAATGGGAGGAAGAGAATAAATGACAAGTTTAGCTTTATATATTGACCCAGGAACTGGGAGTATGCTCTTTTCTCTTGTTATTGGCCTTGTTGCTACAGCTATTTTTGGTATTAGGGCTCTTCTTGTTAAGCTTAAATTTGGACTAGGTAAGAAAGATGACTCCTCGTCTAATACGATTCCATATGTAATATTTTCAGACCATAAACGCTATTGGAATGTCTTTAAAAGCATATGCGAAGGCTTTGATAAAAGAGGAATTGATGTTGTTTACTATACTCTATCTTCAGATGATCCAGTCTTTTCTTGTAGCTTAAAGCATATTAAAGCTGAGTACCTTGGAGAAGGTAATAAACCATACTCTAAACTTAACTTTCTTAAGGCAGATATCGTTCTTTCCACCACTCCAGGCTTAGATGTTTATCAATGGAAAAGAAGTAAGACTGTTAAGTGCTATGTTCATATTCCTCACTCTGTTGATGACCTCTCTGGCTACAGGATGTTTGGCTTAGACCACTACGACACTGTTCTTGCGTCAGGATTAAACCAAGAAGAGACTATTAGAAAAATTGAAGACTTAAGACCAAACATTAAGAAGAAAGAAATTGTTATTGTTGGATCAACATACATGGATGAACTGAAAAAAGAGCTCGATAGCCTCTCGAAAAGAACAACAAACACAACTCCAGTTGTTCTTGTTGCTCCATCTTGGGGTAAGAGTGCCATTCTCTCTCGATATGGAGAGAAGCTTTTAAGTGCACTAGAGAAAACTGGCTTTCATATCATAGTACGTCCTCATCCACAATCTTTTTCTTCTGAGAAAGATATGCTCGATTCTTTGATGGAAAAGCATAAAGATATTGAATGGAATAGAGACAACAATAACTTCTCTGTTCTCGAACGCTCAGACGTGATGATAACAGATTTCTCAGGAATCATATTTGATTACTCTCTTGTCTTTAATAAGCCTCTTATCTACGCTGATACATCTTTCGACCCTATTGTATATGACCAAGATTGGTTAGACGAAGAATTATGGTCTCTAAGAATGCTACCTAACCTTGGAATAAAACTTGAAGAAAAGGATTTCGGGGACTTAAAAGCTATTATCGAGGAAACTATTAATAGTTCTTCTCTAGAAAAGTCACGCAACAAAGTAAAAGAGATGTGTTGGGCAAATATTGGTAATAGTGCGGAAAAAAGTGTCCTCTTTTTAATCGATAAACGTAATAAAATGAATAAGGAAAAGGAAAAATGCAAGGCTTAATTCTAGCAGCAGGAATGGGAAAAAGACTTCAGGAGCTTACTAATAACAATACTAAGTGTATGGTTAAAGTAAATGGTGAAACATTGATTGAGAGAGTTCTCAATCAACTTGAAAAACTCAATCTAAATAGAATTATCATTGTTGTTGGTTATAAGGGAGAACTTTTAAAGAATTATGTAAACTCCCTTGGAATAACAACTCCAATTGTTTATGTAGATAACCCTGTTTATGATAAAACAAACAACATTTATTCACTTTACCTTGCATCTTCATATCTTTCTGAAGATGACACTCTACTCCTCGAGTCTGACTTAATCCTCCAGGATGGAATTCTTGAGCTTATAACAAATCATCCAGAAAAAAGCCTTGCCTTTGTCTCTAAGTATGAGAATTGGATGGATGGAACTGTCACAACTATCTCTGGTGACGGGACAATAACGGGATTTATTGGCAGAAAAGATTTTAATTATAAAGATGTTGATAAATACTATAAGACCGTAAACGTATATAAATTTGCGAAAGATTTCTCTGTTAAGTATTACATTCCTTTCATTGAAGCATATATAAAGACATTTGGTAACAATGAGTATTATGAGCAAGTGCTTAAGGTAATAGCTACTATAAGCAATAATGCCATTAAGGCCCTTCCTCTTCCTAAAGAATATATTTGGTATGAAATTGATGATAAGCAAGATTTAGATATTGCCTCTATCCTTTTTCAGCGTGATAAAAGAAAGAAGTATGACTTAATTGTTTCTCGCTATGGTGGCTTTTGGCGCTTTCCTGGCTTAATGGACTTTTGCTACCTTGTAAACCCTTACTATCCAGATAGCACGTTCGTAGAAGAATTGAAGTACAATTTCGAGACTTTGTTACGTAACTATCCTTCGGGCCTAAAAGTAAATTCAATGCTACTTTCTAAGTACTTTTCTCTTAGAGAAGATATGGTTGTTCCTGGCAACGGAGCTGCTGAAACTATCAAATGCATTATTGAGAATAGAAGCGGAAAACTAGGTGTTATTTCTCCGTCCTTTGATGAATATAGAAATCGCTATGATAGTTCAAAGCTTGTAACCATGGAAACTAAATCATTGGGTTATAAATACTCTGCTCATGATGTTATTTCTTTCTTTAATGACAAAGAGATATCAACACTTGTATTAATTAATCCCGACAATCCATCTGGAAACTTAATTTCTGAGAATGAAGTACTATCACTACTCAATTGGGCGAGAGATAACGAGATTCTCCTTATTGTCGATGAATCATTTGTTGACTTTGCCGATGATAGCTTCACTCTTTTAAAATCAACTTTACTTGATGAATACAAGAACCTATGCGTTATAAAGAGTATATCTAAGTCATACGGAATCCCTGGTCTAAGACTTGGCTTTCTTGCCTCTAGCAATCTTGGTATTACGAGTAAGCTCAAGAAAGATGTTTCTATATGGAATATAAACTCTTTTGCTGAGTATTACTTGCAGATAGCAGAGAAGTACAGAGGTGGTTACGCTTCTGCTCTCAGAAGAATTAAAGAAACAAGAGCGTCATTCTATGAGAAACTCTCTTTAATAAAAGAGCTCTATACTCTCCCGTCTTCTGCTAATTATTTCATGTGCCGATTAAACAAAGGCAAAGCCTTTGATTTGGCAACCTTTCTTCTAGATAAGAACAATATCCTCATTAAAGTTCTCACAGGTAAAAGAGGGATAGATGGAGAATGGATACGTATAGCTGTTAGAACAGATGAAGAAAATAATCTCTTAGTTGAAGCTATTAACAAATACTACAAACAAGATACAGTTTATTAGGTTAATCACCATTTTGAAGAGAGAAAAGAGATACTTCAACATGGCGATAAACTATCCTTATCTAATCCATCTTTGAAATGGTACTTAGCCTTTCCTTTGCCCTCAACAGGAAGAATTATGCCTAATCCATCTTTTAGCTTACTTATGTACTTTGTTGCTGTTGTTTCAGAACAATTAAGTGTTTTTGCAACATCGCTATTACCGAAAGTAAATTGACTTAGCGTTCTATAAATAAGAAGTAAGTTTTCTTTTACCTTGCTAGTATTTTTGGATTTAAGAATTCTGTCCCTAAACTCTTGTGTTTGATCTATTTGCTTAAAGGCAGTGATATTTATCCCATTTTTGATAGAAGCATATTCTTCATTCACAGGAATGACAACCGAAGTAACATTATCTGATTCGGAAAAAAGTTTGTAGTACAGTTTTGGAGAACCATTATCAATCATGGCTTTTTTGGCTTCCCCTATTCCTGTACCAAAAGACTCAATTATTCCAAGATCTTTGAACATATCTCTTATGGTTCAATCACATTTTTTGTGGGATGAAAATAAAATAAGGGAGATTAGTTGAATAAAAGAGGGTCGTTAACCTAAAGTTTAATTACCAACAAAAA